>Ga0075437_12527_pt1 | contig 14307 bp, 10 predicted proteins | sample MintriMetagenome_FD_74266 | JGI IMG/M metagenome (GOLD analysis project Ga0075437, IMG submission 74266) | Marine eukaryotic communities from Monterey Bay, USA to study complex ecological interactions - Minidiscus trioculatus and... | ecosystem: Environmental > Aquatic > Marine > Unclassified...
TGAGTAGGGGCCGAGAGTTGAGTTGCCGAGAGCCTAGCATGCTACTAAAGCAAGGGGAGTGAAGGAAATATTTGGATTTGTCTCTGTAATTTTAGAGCAGCCTAGACGTTTGATCGCTAAATTATTGAGATCTCATATCTTCTTAAGGGCAGCGACAAATAAAGAATGTAGGAGGAGATGTTTAGCGTCTAACTCTAACAGATATCTAACAGTAATGATATAATAGCCGAGGGAGGTTCGTACATCATTACTATATATCATGGCAGACCGGAGACGCCGCCGCAAAAACAATAATAACACATCTTGTGCATCATCAACAAAATTTTCATCAAATTTTGCTCTTTTGGGGTGTTTGGGAAGTATCATTGCAATATGTATATTGGCAATAGTATGCCAAATTATTGACTATAATAATACTAATTCTGAATATACGGCAGAGAAAATATATGCATCAGAAGATTTGCACATACATAGAAGGTCTTTAGAGCAAGTAAACAAATTATTAGATGGAAGATTAGAACAATCAGATGAGCAGTTTGGTAGTGGTGACAGTATAATATCCACAGTAGACGAGTTAACTCATAGAAGATTAGAACAAGTAGACGAGTTTGGTATCAGTGACAACAATAGTATGCCATGTGGAGATATATTTCTAAATATCAAGAAGAATACCACCAACAATACAACTGACACTTCCTATCAACAGAGACTATGCAACTATGCAAACACTTGTCATGGTGATTATCCATCTAGAAAGTTCTTACCTCTCATACTATGCCACAACATTAATACGAACACTACATCCATACAATACAAATTGCAAACAATATACATATACATACTTCTACCACCAATATTACTATTATATCTATTACTATTGTTCAGATTGTTGGCAACAACTGCAGATAGTTACTTCTCACCGGCACTGGAATCCTTTTCATTTGAGTTGAATTTGCCACCGAGATTTGCAGGTGCCACATTATTAGCGCTTGGTAATGGCTCTCCTGATTTGGGTAGTACTGTGAATGCTTTATTACTGTGGAATGACGACGATAGTAGTAGGAATGGATCAATAACCAATGGAAGTAGTAATTTGCATGGTCAAGGATGGCAAATGAGTCTAGGAAGTTTAGCTGGAGGAGGCATGTTCGTTGGAACCATAGTTTGTGGATTATTAATACAATCATGTAATGGTATCCAATGCAGGGTGGCATTCTTGAGAGATGTATCAATGTATGCATTGTCAGTTTGCATTGTGTGGTATACACTTGAATCAGGTACCGTCACAAGCACAGATGTTTATCTCTTCTTGGGCATCTATTTGGGATATATTGTCATCATCTTGATCAGTGATGTATATCATCGAAGAGTTACATTAAAAAGATTGCACGAAGAAGGAAGAGAGCGAAGACGAAGCATAAAGAAGAGATTAAGTAAGTTGGTGGAAGATAATGGTGAAAACACAACAACAGAGAGAGCATCGTTGATGGAAAGTATAATACCGAAAGGTGATTATGGGGGAGAAAGAAGCGAACAACTAAAGCCTGGTAAGCAGGGTGTGAGGATAAATGATGATATTGACTACATTGACTCGGAATCTGCAGGAGACGAGGAGGATAAGATATCGACTAGCTTTGACTCTTCCAATTCTATATCGAGCAAGTATGCAAGACGCCCCGCACTGAATGCAAGAGATCGATTGGCGATGTTAATGAGTAATTATGATCCAATGTCAGTTAAAAGATTTGATACATCTTCCTCTCGAGCTAGTGCAAGTTCTATTGGCAGTATGGATGATGACACAGCCGAATTAGAAAGAATCACAAGCTTGTTTCGGCAAGCTCATCCCGGCATCCATAGTTCTTTTGTACACCCTTCCAAGTCTGAAGAAGATGGAGTAGTAGAGCAGCAGTTGTATCAGCAGCCACAACAACAAGCTTCGTATATGATTGGATCAATAAATGAGCAAGAAGAACCAGAATTATCACCTCCTAAATGGTCGACAGGTCTTTTTAAAGATGCATACGACGAATTAGTGTGGAGAGGTCAAACTTTTCTCACGAATAGCTTTCAAAATGAAGAGACAAATGTGGGCAAGATTGGGTTGTTTCTTGAGCTTCCTTTGATTGCACTTAGGACAGTATGCATTCCCGTACCTTGTGAAGATTACTACTGTCGGCCTATAGTGGTAAGTGTCGAATGCTCAAACTTGTACTTGTTGTCTTTGAGCGTCTTCAAGGTCTAACTCAAATAGTATCATCTACATTTCAAAGGCCTTATCAGTGATCTTATCACCATATTGGGTTTTGTGGTATACAAGTGCCGACAATATCTCGGCAATCATATACTGTTTTGTATGCCTAATTATTGGCCTCTCTCTTCTCCGATATGCAGACGATGAAAAGTTACCACTATTTGCAGGTACAGTTATTTCTCTATACGGCTTCTCCATTGCCGCTACTTGGATAGACACCATTGCTAGTAATCTTGTCGGTCTTCTCCAGTTTCTTGGAACAATATCAAGGATTCCTTCAAGCATACTTGGAATCACAATTCTGGCTTGGGGGAATTCAATGGGTGATCTCTCTGCCAATCTAGCAATGGCTAGAAAAGGCATGCCGGACATGGCAACAACAGTGAGTTTTTTTTTGTATACATTATATTACAATATACTTCTACACAACATCTCACACCTTTGTAAATAGGGATGCTTTGCTGGACCAAGCTTTAACCTTCTTGTCGGCACAGGATTAGGCTTTTTAAACCTACAATATAAACTGAACAGGTCATCTATATCTCCACTAGCATTAACACGAACGATACGATGTGGCTTTGCTTTCATCATTATCAACTGTTTACTAATCGTTGCAATCGGTGTCTTCTTCAAGTGGAGACAATTACCCTACAAATATAGTTTTGTGCTCTTTGGCATATACTCTATGTTCATTTTAACAAGCCTTGAACCTGCTCTTCACTGAAGCATGTAGGGTAGAAGATAATATTCATATTAAACCTTAAGTTTACTTTAACATCAATCTCATCTGTTCTAATTCTCCGCCATTCTTTTAAACTAACCCAACAGATCTTCCTTTCCAAAATAACTTTCTCCCTTTAGACCAACTAGGGTCGACAAGTCCCGGTCCTAATGGTACATGTACATTACTCAATCCCAATGGTATAGCAACATCCCTCTTCACATTCACAGCGCCCGGTCCACTAGCATTGGCCGCAGCCAATGTCCGTCCCTTGGGATATAAGGTAACAGTAGCACGACTCTTACTTACCATACCCAATGGATTCACACTTCCACCTTGAATTGGAACACGGTACACAACACTCGGAGGTGGTGCTCCTCTAATCATTGACTTTGTACGAGGTAATAATACCTCCAACTCAACATACTTACCATATAATCGTTTTAAACACTCTTCATAACTATCATTTAATACGTCTGTACCAATTTCTTTCCGCGAGACACGTCCATTATCATTATTTAATTCTTCATATGTCATACTTGTATCGGCATCGGCGTTGGAACATGTCCATACTGCACGGAGGGGTTTTGATCGTAATGATGATGGATTACCTAGTGTTGCCGAGGCACGCATCCAGTTAGGACGTTTGGCATTCGATCCTAATGTCTTTGATCTAAATGTAATTTGTAATGGAGCTGATAACATTTCTTTTGATACTATTTGTTTTATAATACTCTTCTCTTCATCAGTTTGTGCTTTGTTATTGTTCGTTGAAGTAGTAGATGAAGATAAGGTATTACAATCAATTGGATCTAAACTCCATTTCGAACATCGTGTAGTTATTGCAACAACGTCAGGGTCAATTGTGATATCACCTGGTTTACCAAGTAATGGATTATCATAGGCTTGTTTTGAGGACATTCCATCTCTTACTAACGCACCTCGACGAGCATATGTACATGATAGTATCGTCGAGAGGATGAGAATGGATAATAGAAGTGTGGTAGGGCGGCGGTGCTTTTGCATCATAATAAAGTCTTCAAACTTTGACTGTGATGTGTTTTTCTACAAAATTGTGATGTGGAACTTTAAATGTTGAGTACTCCGTCAAAATTGAAGCTGGTACACTGTCGACTAGTAATAATATCCAGAAGAAGATTAATGATATAGAGAAGATCTGTGGAGATATCTACTTCGCGATAAGAGGAGATATATTAGTTTGGAGGAGGTCAAGAAGTTGATATTGGTTTGTTGAATTGTAATTTTTTAGGGGTATCCTGATTCCATGTGGAGGTTTCTCTGAGTTGAGATACGATATGTGATGAGTTGATGTTGCGAGAGTTATTTGATTATTAGTTTACTGACTAAATGATATAACTGCTACACCTATATCGTCTATACGAGGAGAATAACAGAGCACAGTACCACAAGTTGTTGAAATTGCATTGCGATTTTTTGCAATACACTCTCATAATAAAAGTGTGTCAAACAGTGACAAACTAATATCAAACATCTAAACAGTCAGTGATATACAATCCAAGCATATATACTCTTATAATTACCATATCATGAAGTTCCGACCATGTATAGATTTGCATGCCGGACAAGTAAAGCAAATCGTAGGCTCGACATTAACCGATGATAAACAAAATGCCATGACATCAACATCATCCAATGTATCACATGAAAACTTCAGTACCGACAAACCAGCATCTGAATATGCAATAATGTATCAAAAAGATAAGTTACAAGGTGGACATGTTATAATGTTAGGTTCGGGTAATGTCGATGCTGCCAAGAGTGCATTACAAGCATATCCAAATGGGTTACAAATAGGTGGTGGCATAACATCATCTAATGCTCAAGAATGGTTAGATTATGGTGCATCACATGTCATAGTTACCTCACATGTATTTCATAATGGTACAATAGACTATGACAGATTAAACACATTAGTATCATTAATTGGGAAGGATAAATTAGTATTAGACTTGAGTTGTCGTAGACAAATTGGTGATGTATCAGGTCCATATTTTGTAGTTACAGATCGATGGCAGACATATACAAATGTACAAGTGAATGAAGAGACATTAACAAAGTTATCTACATATTGTTCCGAGTTTCTAGTTCATGGTGTTGAGAATGAGGGTAAGCGTTGTGGTATACTGGAAGATTTAGTTGTTTTGTTAGGTCAATATTCACCTGTTCCGGTTACCTATGCTGGAGGAGTTAGTTCTATTACTGATTTAGACCGTGTGAAGGAATTGGGTAATGGTAAAGTTGATTTGACTATTGGTAGTGCATTAGATTGTTTTGGTGGTGATATTAAGTATGATGATGTAGTGTCCTGGCATCGGAAAGAGAATCCAGAATGATTACTTTAATGCATTAACATCTAGGGACCTGTATCCTCTCTCACCATTTGTTTTGCAATAGCCATGGAATACTTCTGGCTTGTATTTACCTCTTGGTTTTATATACTCTTTTCCCATTTGTATTGCATTCTTTTTATCCAAGTCTTCTCGTATTCTAAACCATACTTTATGGAATTTAGCACAAATGTCCTTTGTGTCTACCAAGCCTGGACACTTCCAAGGTTTGGAACATAATGTAAAGTGTACTGATTTGATTTCTTCTATTGGTGTTTCAGTACAATCTTGACATTCATCTCTACCGTCTCGACATTTGCCAGAGGGGCCTCCTTGACGAGGTGAGTCAGCCATTGCATTGTAAAAACATCGATTCAACTCGACACCTGTACCAGGATGTCTATAATCATAATAGAATGAACATATACCCTGTATCTGTTGTGCACCAAAGTAACCTCCATAGCCCTTCCCCTCCCAACCACTTCCTTGGAAAAATTTGCCTTCTAATACAATGTTGACATATTCATGAAATGCGTCCATGTTGGGTTTGACGATTAAGAACCCTCCTTGAACACCAACATGTTTGTGTCCTGGGTTGACCATGTTATAATCTCGTGTAAAGTATGCATCAAGTTTGTTACTCTCAGGTAATGGGTCGTTGGACATTACAGGAACTCGTGATTGTGCATCTTTGACCTCCTTTGATAACTCTCCATTTCCACTACTACTATTATTGTCACCCAACATGGCAATGAACAAATCATCCAATGGTTTCAATATTAATGAATCTAAATCTAAATGTATCACTATTGGATAATCGAGTAATGTGTATGCGTATAACTTTAAATACTCCTTTTCACCACAGCATCCTGATTTGACAACATGTTCACGAAGGAATTTACCCTGTATATTTGTCACATCGAATGGAGTATCTCTTATTTGTATTGTATATCCAAGATCACTAAAGACACGCGAGCATGATTCCGCATTTGGATGTACAAAGGCGATCATCTGAAGCAGAATGAGAGCATATAGAAATGAGTTGCAAAATAAGTGCACATGACATGCATAAACAGACTCAGTATCTCAGTATGCAACTAGTCACTCACCTCATAATCAAACAAACTCTTACTTTGATGATAATTCCGTATACTAGATAAATGTATTGAATGTTGCAACACCGCTGCTCCCTCAGAAAAGCTTGCATCTGATGAATGACCTCCATTTTTTATATTATCATGTCGATCTGTAGTTATTCCACAGGATGTTAATGATACTGCGTATGCTATAGTTGCACGGGGTTTTGGTATAGTACTATCATCGCTTATATGATTTGAAGCTGCATTGTTATTATCTGCAATAATCTGTTGTATATTCGTGGCTGGTTTAATGTTTACTGCATCGATATCATCACTTAGCACACCAAGGATAGCAAGTATCCATAATACTAATACGAAGAGTATTATTGCAAGTATTAAACATCGTATGGTAGATACATGCCATTGTTGTTGCTTTCTCCTCTGTCTTCCTGAACCTCTGGAGAGAGACGATTGGATGTTTGGTTGAGGCATAATAAATAATAATTTGTTGGTGTATTTTGGTAGATTCTATTTGATGTTGATCTCCAACCCCAATGAATCAATGGTCTACTTTCAACAAAGGAATATTAATGATAAACACCACTTCAGGCTCCTCGATCCACACGCACAAAGCCTCTGCAAAATAAAATGGTGCAGGTGAGTTGTAGGCACCATCCATATTATCATCTCTTAGAGTCCACCCAAAAAAGATTCTGACCTAAACTATCTTTGAAAACCCCACCGCTAACCAACTTGCAATAGAGATGAGTAAAGCAAGATGAAAAAGCTATCATTCAAAACACTTCTTTATATATATTTAAGTCGATAGGGCATAGTTGCCTCTTTGTTCATTTGTTTGTCCTTTTTGGTTGGTGAACCTCTTCACTTTATTAACTCTCCGGTTGTCTTTCATCTGAAAAACTAACTCTCAAACTCGTTTCTTCCTTCTTCTTGTGTACTGGTGTTACAGGAGATATATTAACTCCGCCATCGCTCCCTACGCTTCCAGATAAACTGCTCCGGGTACTACTCAAAGAAGTCCTTCTCTTCTTCTTGGCAATTGAGCCACCGGGTGAGAGATCAGTTTCCAGGTCACTACAAGCGCTCATATCATCTCTTAAGTTTCCATTACCATTCTCCTCTGCACTCTGTTCGAGGATTTGTATCTTCTTTCGGAGCCTCGAAACTACACCTTGGAGTTGTACTGGCGAGAGAGTCATAATGTCTCCTGTCAAATCTTCACTTTCTAAAAAGCTGCTACCTATAAGTATACTTGCACCTCTGGTGACCATGAAATCCAGGTCTGAATCACCAGCAACCGATCCTCCCACTGAATCTCTTCGACGGAAGACACCTCTAAATGTTCTTCCCTTGAGTTCTCTTGGCAGGCATTGATATATGTAAACCTCTTCTTCGATACCCTTTAATCGAAGTCCTCCAACAACATGAAGGAGACTCTTGTCCTTCGTCTCTTCTGAAAGCTGGGTATACACCTCAGATGACATGAGAGTTTGTCCTCCAAATCCAAGAGCTTCAATTCGAGCGGCTGCGTTCACAGCTGGTCCGTAATAATCATATCCCTTGGCTACCTTGTCATACTTCGTTTGAACCTGACCTCCTCCATCCTCAAGATCCGAGTGTTTGCCCACATGTATACCAATTCTAACACGAAGACCACGATAGACTATTTTTGGTGCATTCCGGCCACCGTCTTTGACGAACTCAGAACATGCACTTGGCATCGTGGCAAGCTCTGTGGGCCAATCAGCCTCGAGTAGATCCTTCTGAATGTCATTAGCAAGTAGCACTGCAGTGTCCGCACTTGATACGGCCACCATAAAACTATCTCCGACAGTCTTAACTTCATACGCATTATACCTTTCGATTACTTTGCGAATAACATTGTGATGAATATCTAGTGACTTTGTCATTACGGACTTTGACCTATCCCACAAAGCAGTACTTCCCTCAATATCGGTAAAGACGATGGCAATAGTTCCATCCTGTGGGGCGCTCTTTACATCACGAGTCTTGTATTTGATCACATGTCTTTGACGGTGGACGATATAAACGAGGCCGATGATTAAAAGGGCAACGACTACTACCACAGGGATGATAATTTGAAGAGGAGGACCATCAACAGGAGCGAGCTCACAAGTACCTTGCTCAGCTTCCCAAACGGAGTAATTCCCAAGAGTGCTCACGTCACGTGGTTGTTCAATATCTGGGCGTATTTGTCCTTCTGGACAAGCAACACAGCTGTCAGTTTCAGGATCTAGTTCTGTGTTTTCGGGACATGCACATTGCGCAATGCTAGTATCAACTTCAATACATCCAGTGATTCCTCCACATGTAGAGGGTAGTATATTCAGTCCAGGAATAGTGCACTGATCCTCAGGACATGCCACGCATTCAGCGTCTACTCCGATTCCAACTCCATAGCTTCCCATTGAACAAAACTCACAGGCTGTGCCGTTCCACTGTGATCCGGTTATGCAACAATCGGCACCGACATAGTCGTAGTCACAATCCGTTTGAGCAAAGTAAACAGCCACGGTATTTTCAGCATTAGTAACAGCAATCAGGTCATAGTCACCATCTCCATCCATATCCCCATGTGATACATAGTGACCACCAGCGTTCGGATTCTCTCCATAGATTGTATGATTCTTCCATTCGTATCCCTCTCCGTCAATATTCTCATACCAGATAATACGACCATCAAAGAAGGAAGCACTTGCCACATCGACATCTCCATCACGATCAAAATCAACAGCAGTAACACTCAAGACAAAGTCGGCGTTGTCATATATCAAAGTTTTCTCAAAGTTGCCCTCTCCGTCATTTCTCCATAATGAGACATGATCATTCCCATTTGATGCCACTACTAAATCTTCATCCCCATCATTATCAATGTCGGTTGCAACTAGTGAATATGCACCTTTACTTTCGTCTCCAGAGGAGATAATAATCTTCTCTTTAAAATGTCCAGTGCCATCATTTGGATACCATGCCACAGTGTCGTCATCCTTTTTTGAGTTAAAGAAAAGGGGAAGTGTGAGAAGACGCCACAGGGGGGTGTGATAATAAATCGTAGCAAAACAACATTACTAACCTTGGATGCTGATGCTAAATCTAACCAACCATCACCATTCAAATCAGCTGCCACAACAGTTCGTGCACCAATCGCATTATCATCTACAACTTCTTTAACTTCACAAAATATCCCACTATCTATATTCTTAAATACTGCAATGGTATTATCTCCCGATGATGCACTTGCAATGTCAGGATCTCCATCATCTATGAAAGAAAAAGCTATGTGAGCACAAGGATATACTTGAAATCACCCCAATAAGATTACACATATAATTGCAACTCACTATCAAGGTCTGCCAATATAACACCCTGTCCTTCATTTACAGCCGAAGATATAAGGTGTTCAGTAAAGACTCCGGTGCCATCATTCTCAAACCAACGTAGTGAAGAGTCATAATAGGAAGCCCCTACGACATCTGTTTTCATACATATCAGTGGCAAGTTGGATACATATTATTTTAACAGTAAGAAAGTAAGTTGAGATTGAACCACTATTATAATTGCAACAAAAACTATCCAAACAATATTTGAATTAAACATTCATATTCATATAACTTACCGACATCTCCATCACCATCTAATACATCAATAGAGGTATGTGTCGTACAAGAAATATTAAAAAATGTGCATATGATGTGCACAAACATATCAACAAGAGAGTATGAGCATTGATACACACCAAACAAAGAAAAATATACCCTCAACCCAATAAAAAATACTTACCAACATCACCAACAGTAACAATCCTCGAACCTAAACTACTCCAAGTAATTTCATTCTTAATAGAAAAAGTTGGAGGATGCCCTCCTAAGTTTCTATACCAACTTACAGCATTATCATTCGAACTTGCTGATACTAAATCTTGTAGACCGTCACCATCAAAATCTGCAGAGACTGCACATCGGGCACCCATTGCTTGATTTGTTACTATTGTACGATTATTGGTCGTGAATAAGTCGTCGGGATAGTTGGGTTCATTTTGTGCTGATGTTTGTGTTGCTGCAATTAGTATTGTGGAAAGGATGCCGTATTGTATAGCTTGAAAATTAGATGGTGTACTACCACCGCTATCATATTGTCGGCGTTTCATTGTTTTCCTTATTCTATTCAATGTTTAGTTTGATTGATACGACGAGAGATATGAGGCCTTACTTTTATTGATTTTATGGGTCGAGGCGAGGGCGAATGCGAAGGGATAATTAAGCTTTATGACCCCACCATCAACCATCTTCATCCTTGCAATAACCCTATTGGAGCTACTCTAGGACCACAAGTTAGTAGTGTGCACATTCTCAACTGTTTATTGATCTAGGAAGAGTTTATACAGTTATCATTTCATCTTCCTCTACCCTCCTTGACATTACATGTCCATCTTTTTGGTAGCTCTTGATATACTACGTCATCACCATAGCCATATTCGTCTATATATTCTTGAAGTAGTGATTTGTACAATGATGGTACAGCACGTAGTTGCCTCAATACATAGTCACCAACTTGACCATCATTGCAACATTGTCTAAAGACTCTTGTAATGTATTTATCCCTCTCAGATTCATCTGATATCAACCTTCTACATACTCGTATGAACGAACCATAGGCTACATGATTTGTTTCAATATCCATACTTGCTTGTAATTCATCATACGTCTCTATCGCAACTTGTAATGCCTCTTCCTTCTCTTCACTTCGACCAAACGTATAAGCACAAGCGTTCAATACTGCTGCATATACAAATACATTTGGACGCATTTTTATTTGACCCTTGTCATTTAAAGACTTCATTCGTTTTAGCAAGTCTCGAGTTTGTCGGGCCTTTCTTGGGAATTTGGATTTACTGAATGCATTTATAACCGTGGTAAAGCTTTGAACATCCGGCTTGGCGCTTGTATCTCCGCCCTCATGTAATCTCAGCATGATTTCTAGTAAACCAAGGGCTTTCACTGGTGCATTCCTATCGGTTGACTGAGACCATGCATTCAAGATGGAATTGTAGGTTGTAATATCTGGCTTAAGTTGAGCCTTGCCTTCATTAGTACGATATCTCATTCTATCAAGTAAGGCAACTGCTTTGTTGGCATCACCGCCCCATGCACTGATAACGATATTGTATGAGATTACATCCGGTTGGATAGTCGTAGCTCTTGCATCATATGACTCTTCAAGCTTGTTCAACATTTCTTCTGCACGTTTGGCACTGGTATATCCACCTTGTTTAGCAAATGCCTTCAAGACTGAGTTGTAGCTGATAATGTCTGGCTTTGACTTGATTAGTCCAGATTCATATGATGATTCCATTTCCTCTAACAGCTGCATGGCACGCTGAGGTGAGTCTTCTGACTTGCTATTGGCAATGTTGTTTATAACTGAGTTGTAGGTTACATCATCAGGCGTAACATTAGAATCGCCATCTTTGTATCGTTGTATCATATCACCTAGTAATACAATACTTCGTTCTCCCGAGTCTGGATGACCGCACTTTCCCCAAACTTTTAGAACTGCATTATATGTCACAGTATCAGGTTTGACGTCCTTTCTTCTATCACTATCATCACTGTTACTCTTGTTGTAGATGTCATACATTTGTTGTATCAACTCTTCAGCTCTTTCGCCAACATTCTCATCGTCACTGCCGTTATAAGCCCAATCATTTAGTATAGAGGTGTAGCTAAACTTATCTGGTATTATCTGCTTAGCAATAGAATCAGGCAAGCCTAATGATTCAGGATGTTCCATCATGTTTAATATACGCTGAACATTTGTTGATGATTCCTTATCACCACTATTGGCATATGCTTTGATGACTGTGTTGAAACTATTTCTATTTGGAGCAGAAGCCTTATTGGAATTCTTCTTGTACAAATCAATCAACTGATTTAATAATCGCTCAGCTTCTACTCCGGCATTATTCTTTCCACTACTAGCTATTCTATTCATGACATTGTTGTAATACCGTACATCGACAGCGCCGCCACCTATACTTGTCATTCGATGCAATATCTCTTCAGATTTAGCTTCACTACCCGGAGATTTAGACTTACACCATCCGTCTAATATAGTTGCATAACACTTGATAGATGATGAAATAAACTTGTCATCTCTACTACTTTCATCTTTACTGTTCATATCATGTGTCCTTTCCATCAAATCTAATAATGATGTAGCATGTAACAAATCTTTAGAATAATAACTTTTATTCTTTCCAAACTTACCATTGTCTGCAACATTTAACCATGACTTGATAACAGTATAATACAAGTCTGTCGTGATCCTATTATTATTTGCCAAGATATTCTTACCAACTATACGTTCTTCGATCAATTCGCGTAGACATTGTTCTGCCATTTCGGCTGCCAATAATTTATCCTGACGTGATTTCATTTCTTTAGATGATTGTAATTTGTACCATGAACTTATTAATCTTGCAAATTCATCCATCTGTTGTGTTGACATGTCACCGTAGGAACATATTGAGCATGACATGTCTTCATCGTCATTAGATAGGCATTCTTCTTCTGATTGCTGTTGCAGTGTGCTGCAATCGTTTGTGTTTATATTCTGTGATAGATGATATTCGGTCAATGCTTTTAGTTCATCTTTGGTCGGACCTTCATATGTAGATTGTTGTCTGCTTGTATTGGCAGATTTAGACCTTTGCTTTTGCTTTCGTCTATACTTATTATGCTTTTGATACTTGTTATTGGTTGAAGACGTCTTTTTTTGTTTGTACTTCTTTCTATATTTGCTTTTGTTATTAGTTCTTTTCTTCTTTGCAGTAGCTTGAGTCTTCTTTTTCTGTATATCACTATCTATTGCAGTACCAAAGAGCGGTCTATGTATTCTATTATGGTTGAACTGTATTACAGTAATCCCTTTCAATCGAAGTTTGGGATTCTTTGATGACACATGATATGTACTCGGTATCTTTGAAGAAGAGAATCCTTCAATCCGAGCAATACTGGAGATGGATAAGAGTATAAACAAGCAATACAATAATAGTGTGATCATATTGTCCACTACGCCGCCGCCGTGCTGCCGTGATATCACAACAATGGACTGACGCGAGTACCTAGATAGAATTTAGCGACCAAACGATATAATATATTTAGCGATCGAGCGGTATGAGAGATTTTGATAATTTGATATCAAATTATGTGTGGATAGGTATTAATAGGTATGTTTGATGTTGGATAGTTAGTTAAATTGTGATACAAATCCAATGGAACAGTATTTGCAACTGTTAGAGACCGCCATAGTCCAGGCAGCTTCTGGCGATTCACAATCCTCACAACAACTTGATAATGAAAGAACACAAAGAAATGATGGTTTGGCCGAAGCTTGTATAGAATTGCTACGTAGACGGGGTTGGGGTGATATTACTAATACAACTAATAACGGCGGTGTCTCTCAAGCTGTAGCTCACTATGATTCAGTTGCATTCTACGCCTTAACTACATTGCAACGCTCTCCCATTCTATCATGTACCTCCAATACAAACTTTACATCACTACGAACACAACTCAAATCACTAATATTATCAACAATATCAAACTCTATCAATTTACAATCAATGCCAAACTTTGTAATAACAAAAGTAGCAGTATTGATAGCATTATTAATTAGAGAAGAGTATCCCATAGAGTGGAATACTCCATTAAATGATGTATTGCTTGCATTAAACTTGTCATCCTCTATCATCAATAATGGAGGTAGTATTACAATTGAAAAGATGGCTAGTATGGGAATGTATCTTTCAGTATTGGATGCAATTAGTGATGAGATTGTATA
>Ga0075437_10370_pt1 | contig 14232 bp, 7 predicted proteins | sample MintriMetagenome_FD_74266 | JGI IMG/M metagenome (GOLD analysis project Ga0075437, IMG submission 74266) | Marine eukaryotic communities from Monterey Bay, USA to study complex ecological interactions - Minidiscus trioculatus and... | ecosystem: Environmental > Aquatic > Marine > Unclassified...
CGATCATTTCATATACTATGTCCTACGTTGAAAAGAACAGCATCTGTCTTAGCAGCTTTATTTCATCGCATGTGAGATGGTATCTTTTTAGAAGTAGGAGAGAGGCAGGGGGTCATTTTTTTCGAGTGTGCTACGAATAGTTGAGTAGTGATTGTTAATATCTTATAAAAGGTGGGTTTGGATGTTGATAAATTGGTCGTATTATTTGTCAGTATATGTTATTTATTGCTGTGCATATATATAGGTACGAGCTAAGGCAAAGTGATGTATGGAAATAGGAATGGATAAGATACATGCATGTCATCTACACATCAAGATTTACATGTGCATTGTCGAGATGGTGAGGAGTGATGTAATATCTATTTCGTGCAGTGAACATGGTACCTATATTAATATGATTGCAATATGATGTTGAGAATTGTCCAATTGTAATTATGGAGAGCTTTGACGGCTGAGATATCAAAAGATACCCATCATATGACAATATTATGTGCACTTTTTTATTTTTATCTTTGATGTTCTTGTGTTTGTGGGTGGATGGTACTTGCTCAGTTCTATACAATTGCAACTTGCTTCTTTATAATACCACACTCTAACCCTTTGATTGCAACTCATTCTTTCTAATGATTAGGCTAATGAATCAGGGGACTTTCTTCAGTTTCAATTGAGGGGGTAGAAATCTTAGACTACTACTAAAATGAAGATGGCTCCTAATCAAGAGATTGATCCAAATGGAAATTCCAAACAACAAGCAGATAATAATACACAGCTGCTATCGCATGATGTACCACAACAACCACTGCATATGCAAACAGCGCAGCAAGGCGTTAGCAATCTACCTCAATCGGTTGTTGATGTTGCAAACTCTTCCTCACTCGTTTATGATAGAACTATCAAGGTTCCCAAAATGGGATATGCCGATCATGGATCGCATGGTGTGGCGGCTGTGCCTTTGTATACTAATATGCAGAATAATGGTTCTGGAGCTGCTCCTCCTCTCTCGTCTGTTCAGATGCAACTTCAGATGCAGCAAATGGCTGCCATGTTGCAACAGCAGCTATGGGTAGGAAGGCACTGTGGCTCCCATAGAAAAGTGATTTGGTATCCTATTTTTTAGATGTCCATAACTCTATCAATAAATGGACTATGAATATAAATGAGGGCACTATCGTAAACTAGAGGATCTCAGCTATCCATTTCATCTCTTACTTTTGTTCGTACGACCATTATTCGTTGTGCTATGTGTAGTCTAAGAAAAAGTAATAATTGTGCAAGAAACGGGCTCTCCGGGCCCCTCCCTTGCCAAAATCCCCCCAATTACGGGTTTTTGTAGGGCATCGAGTGGGCAATCAATTGCTGTAATTGGGGGAATTTTGGCAAGGTAGAGGGGCCCTAATTTTCAGATACCCATAAAAAGGGCACTTTTGCCTCCAACAAAATAAGTAGGAGATGGATTCAACGCTAGGACGATATATACTCACCACGATATTGCAGTAGACACTTCTAACCTCTCATAGGGTATATTAGCATCGGTAGATACAAGTAATTGGGCGTAGGGTTTCGATGGTATATGATATCCACACCAGATTAAGTGTATCTATCAATTTTGTGTCAATCTTTATCCTATATATTGTTATTATACCTTACACGACGTGGAGCTGCCATTATTGGTGATTTATCATCTCCTTTTATCGTCTGTTGTCTAGAGTATCGGCTGGCGTCATTGAGAGTGGTGTACACCACCTATAGTTATATATCATAATGTTGAATCATCAATTCAAATCATTTGCAATTAAAATACAATCATACAATAACAATATTGAGTATTACCATCATGAGAGAGTAGTTGCCGAGAGATTAGGTTTTGATTCATTGGATAGTTTTCATGAGTTTGTAGATCAGGCAAAGAAAGGAGGGGTGGGGGAGAGATTTGGCCGTGATCCTTTTGCTTATAATCCTACACCATACAATTTCAAAATAAATGTTGGTACTAAGCAGGATAACATACTACACTTCAATCGGGAGACTATGGGTCGTAAATTGAAAGAAGAACATCGACATGATAATAGTGAACCATCAGTTCATGTTGTAGATCAAGAGGAGCACTATTATATATTTAAAAAGTATAGTAGTAACAATAGTGAAAATTTTCTACCACTTAATATAACAATTGATATAATTCGTGTGGTAACTGGTAACTTCTCCCATGGTGATAAGCATACCGATGCAAAGGTTATGACGCGGAGGCGGAACCAATGGAAAGCGTGTATGCAAGGTTCTGACAACACATACTATCGTACAGATTTGGTACATATTGCCAATGAGTATGGTAGAGTATTGGGAGTTCAGATTGAGGAGGTGGTATCTTCTACATCTCATGTTATACTGAACAGGGTAAGAGATGAGCTTGTTGTATTGCTAAAATGTTCATACGTATTGGGTGATGAAGATGATGCTAGTGTCGAGGAGGAAGAGCAGGCTACATCGCCAACACCACCACCAACTAATAACAAACCAACTAATGCCACTGCCGAGTCAGAACAATCATCAGCATCAAAGCAAAGTAGTCGTGGTAGTAACAGACGAGCCCGGGGAAGTAGCCATAAGAAGAACAGCCTCATGAATGTAACAGTAACACAAAGTTCTAAACGTTTTAAGCACAACGATATGGGTGGTGGAGATGAACCTAGTGATGATGAATCAAGTGATGATGAATCAAGTGATGATGAATCGAGTGAGGACGAATACGACGATGATAGTGATAATAATACACCGAAGAAGAAGCGAGGGAAGAAGAGTAGTACTATTGCTATCGACGACGTCAGTAAAGATGAGTTTAATAATGGTGTTACATTAAGTGAAAGAGAACTACTCAGAAATGTAATTGCAATTGGAAATTATAAACATTTATGGAAGATGGGAAAGTATGACAAAGTTGGCTCTTATGAGGTTGCTATATTATGTATCATAGATGGCAAAGATAAACATTCTACCAAGTCAGAGATTAGACGTCTTGGGGGTGTTGTATTACCCGAGTATATGCTGGACATTCTCATTGATATCAAAGGTAGACAGAGTGGCGGTTCAATACTCAACAGGAAGAAGATGGACTTTAAAAAGCTCAAAGAACAGACTATCAATATTGATAAGTCAAGAATCCCCATCGGCAAGGAAGATTATATCCTAGATCATCTTTTATATAGAGAGAGGTGGATAAAAGGTGTGAGATTTCCACGAGAGGTTATGAAAATATGTAAAGACAATAGTCAGCCGATGCTTACCGATGAGGCTGCTGCATGTATCCGTCAGATGTTGTACATGTACAAGATCAAGCTGAGTAACTTCAATGGATTGCTGAATAGCATGGCCGTATACTATCTTGACAGGCCATTGGATTTGTCTGAGTTCGCGAGTACTCAAACCATCCGCTTATGGCTCGTACGTTTATCGATCATTGACAGGTACCATCGGGGAGAAGAGGACCGTAAGTACTTCTGCAAAGGATCAAGATTTGGTGCACCCATATCATATGGCCTAACTGCCGATGATACCCAGCATGGTGATAAGAAGCAGGCTAAGAGCCATGTAGCTTTGAGAACAATAGGATTTGCTGTTAGTGATGATGATGAAGAGGATGCTCCAGGATTCAAGGTTGGGTCTGGCTGGGAACTACTTACCACTTCGAAAGCTGTATCCGAGACCAATAAAGACAACGCCGCGCTAAACTTTGAGGTACTCAAGGAAAGAGTTAATGAGAATGTCCTCCCATTCCTTAACACATATGTATTTGATAATGCAGCTCTTGGTGAAGGTGAAGAGACTCATGCTTTATTAATGAAGTGGTTGGCGGAACATCAGAATCCAGAAATTAGTAAATGGACCCACTACTTCGGCTTCAAGCGTAAACCAATCATACTCAATGACTTCTTCCATTGTTGTAACATCCTTATCTCACTTGCAAGTGTTACTTTCTCGGGTGACTCGGAGAGAAACTTGAGGGAATTCCACCACCGACGTATCTTACAACATTTACATGATATTTGTTCTCGTGAGAAGGTATTGAGCAATTATGTCGCATTGAAAATTATTGAGGAAGAACTGGATGATGAAGAGTTTGCTGACGAGGAAGACTTTCGTGCCACGGCGAGAGAGCGTCAAGAGCGTTGGAAATCCAATGGAGAGTTTTGCCGCCGATTCATATTTGGTTGTAGGTTAAAGCTGAAAGGTGGTGCTTGTTTCTGGGTCCGATGGGCACAAGAGATGGTGATGTACTTGGACAAGTCAAATTTCAAGTATGAAGTGTTGGAAGAAATAGCAAAGATGTCAATGAATGAGAGTATCATTGTCTCACTTACCTTTGAGGCGGAGCTTGTAACTGAATACTTCGACATTACATATGCTTCTCATTCATTTGGTGGTGAGAATAATGAACGAGCCGGTTTCAGACTGACGGAGTTACATTACCTCCTCATCGACTTCATTATACCATTTTGGACTGGTGGACTTGATGATCCGTCCAAGTGCTTCCCCGAGACAATAAAAGCTATTGAAGCAATGTCAGACGACAGCCAAAAGGCTATGAAGAAGGATCAGATGGGTGCTGTATTCAAGGCTGTGAATGAAAGAATGGCAAAGTTGTATGAGAGATGGTTCAAAGCGCCATTGATATTCCTTCTCATTACTCACCCAACTCATGGACCACCTCTCCTCCGTGCAATGTTGAAAGTTATCTCCGAGGTAATGGAGGAGAAGAAAGATGAGACGTTTTTTGAATTCGATTTAGATGGAGAATACAACGAGGGTCTCTTCCCTAATGTTGTTCTTTACGAGCCTGATCCAAACAACGAATGGGGACCATACCAACATGTGTCCGATGATATGAAGCCTTGGTATGATATGTTGGTTGACCACAGAGAAGATGTGTTGCACTTTTATGGGCAGTTTGGCTTTGTAACGTCAATGTTGAGGGATGAGTTAAAGAACTTGAGTAAAGAGAATATCCCGGGTCAACCAGATACAAACAACGGAAGGAATCCAAGCTCAACTACCCGTTTGAAAGAGTTCTACGACGAATACCCCAAGATATACGACTTCATTCGAGCGGCCTTCTCTCATGGCCCATCTAACTCACGTATATCCGAGATGGCACACAGTCTTACACGGGTATTCTTCGACTCAAGTATCCCATCTGCTCGTTTAGATGACATGCTCAACTTCATCATGGGGCAAGGGTACCTGTGGAAGCAAGAGCGGAGGGAAGTAGCAAGTAAGACTCGTGATACATCCAAGGGTAAAGGCAAAAGAGGAAGAGGAGCAGTCAAAGATCTTGATCTGAAACTTACCCAAGTCATGTCGGGAGATCAGCTGCACAAAAGTCTCCCTTCTCGGTATTCAGAGGAGGCTGTTGATGCACTTCCTGATGAAATTCAACAGGAGATCAAACTCACCAAAATATCCAAGACGGGAACTACCAAACGAGATAAAAAGAGACAGAACGATATAATTGAGAGATATGAAAAGATTAAACAACGCAAAATAGCCCGTGGTACTGCCCAGGCACTTGATGTTGACAGACTCGAGAGAGAAGCTAGTCAAACACAGACCAAGCACGACAAGCAGTGGAGCTCACAATCAATTACAAATCGGCAAACATTAGTCAGCAATTTCATGAAGAAGACTTACTATTCTGGCATCACTGGTAAGGTCGATCCTAATGACAGAAAGTCTCAGAACAGATTCCATCACGAGCTTCAAATGGTTCTCCCCTTCTTTTGGAATGAAGAAGTGAGCAAGGCAAAGATTGGTGATATCAAAAAGAATGATGCTGATGAGAAAATCAACCTTAATCTTCATCTACAAAAGATCAAAGGTATTGCATTTGAAGGTAAAGAGAATACACTTGATCCAGAAACAGATCTTACCAATAAATCCAAGCTCGAGATTCAAGAGCACTTCATCAAAGTTGATAAGTCACCAAACATTGCCAAAGTTGAGGCTGATCTCGCTAGCCAGCGAGAGAAGGTGAAGAATATCTTCAAGTCTATCGGTACTACCATCTGTGCACTTAACAGATATAAGCCAAAGAAGCGTCATGTAGTTGATCCAAATGCTGATGAAGACACAGCCGATGATGTAGCCACTACAGCTGATGAAGTAGCAGAGGAATCACCACTCTATCCAGAGTTCACACTAGGCGATGGATGTGAATAAGAAGTGTAATAATATGAGGATAATATGTAGCAAAAATAATATAAATTCACGGCACAATATCATCCCCTTACCTTGATATACATCTATATAGACCCTCCTTACCACCACCACCGTTGATCTGTCGCATATATAGCGCTTCACACCCAAAAACTATCAAACCACTGCGACGCAGTAAATCCGACGTATGCCACCCAGGCAGTTCGTTTCCGTCGATCTAATCGTACCAACACGTTGTAATAGCGTTAATATATGTTGTTTATCCATATTGACTCGTCTACTATACGTACCATTTGGTGATATGGCTGTAGGATGGGTATAACACTCGCTAATCAATCTAACATTTTCACTAAAAATCCACCTACTCCAACCATATTTACTAACTCATCACAACTTTGTTTTTATGCCTAATAACCGATACTAATGCATCAGTACACTTCATCTAATACCAAATAACTCTTCTGTAACCAATATTGATGTTGTATGGCGGATAGACGACCTCCTATACCAATATACGCTATTAATCAACACTAAATAACCAGCCCTCGTGCCAATATATAAAAGTGCACTACCACACACTTTAAATACCGGCCCAATGAATACACCACGCTTTAATATGTATATGAACATTAATCTACCAAGAGGGTAGGGTCTGATATCATCCCATTTGTACCATATACCACTTTATAATTATTGATAAAATTGCAATAAAATCCAACCACTAGCGCTAATCTCAGCTAAGTTGGTACCGACTAACATACATATATCACTATCTGATGACATCGCATTGTAGTATATTTACACATAATACATGGAATGCGTTATTGGACGTGTAACGCCATGTATACACAACTTATGGTATGTTATTCATTTGATGTGTTGTGATGATGTAGATTTTACACACTTTTTTTATAAATGTTAATTTGACCACGTAAAAGTACCCCCTCCGACAAATTAAGTATATCATAGCAAAGGTAAGATCATTAGGTTTCAGTAGAGCCACTGGACGACATATCTCGATCAGTACATATCGAGCATCAGCGACATAAAGTTGAGGTCTATTTAGCCGAGATGGAATTTTGCCTTCGTGGGACTGATTCGCCAGCTCGTGACTGATATTCTAGCTCTCCTCTCCTCTCGTCCTCCTGACGACGGCATGGTATAATTATGAAATAAGTAAGCATCATCGCGGCTAGAACACTACCTAAGGCGTCCATCGGTACCTTTTTGTTGTATAGTTCAACCTCTAAGGGCCTCTACAATACTAATTAAGTCATTTTGGACCATTTTACTGCGTAGCCACTAAGAAAAAAGATACCTCTGTATCTCCACTAATACTCATGCTATGGTCACTCCGCTTCCTGATCCTTGCTATATATACTAAATACAACCTATAAATGGATTTTAAGCCGATATTAAGAATTTGACCCTACGTAGATTTTATAGTGCCTTCCTACCCATAGCAGCAGCAAAATGGAATACCTCAATCAAACATAACTAGTCAACAATTGCAACAAATGATGCCACCCCCACCGAATGGCAATGCCGTGTATGGCGGTGGTGGATACCCTTCATTAGTGCCAGGGAGTATGGGATCACAACTTCCGCATCCAGTGTCTGATAATAGCCTCTCAGCTTCTGCAAGTGGTTCGGGAGGTTCCGGTATGATGATGAATACAACCAGCAGTACTGGACTAATGCAAGCCTTGAATGCACAGATGGCAGCAAATCAGGCGGCGATTGATAGATTAACTAGCGCTGTTGCAGCTAACGCACAAGTCGACCAGCATGGGAATCCTATACCATCATCTACTACTCTGAATAATGATAACATGGCTCAGATTGGCAATAATAACATGGGACAGGGTATGCCGGCGGGGATTGCACCAGGTGATGTAATTAACGGGAAGAAGAGGGTGTCACCAAGTTTACCACTGCACCCTAGTCAATTGCACTCGCATCACGGTATTGGGGGGATGTTATCTGCAAGTAATAATATCTCTAGTATGAACGCGGTGATAGAAGAGAATGAATCGTTGTTGGCTAGTCAGTTGCAATTACAAGAGCAACTTCTCCAGGGCATTAACCCATCATCTGTCGGCAGTGCAGCGACCAATCAAGGAGCGCCGCAGGGTATGCTCGATGCAGCACTTCAAAGTAGTTTGCCCCAGTCATCAGGATTGGCGGCCGCTTTGAGTGGACAACAGCAGCAACCTCAGCAACAAGCTGCGCAACCCACCCCGTCGAAAAACAAGGAGGGCGAGGTGCTCACAAACCCTCACGTTCCCTCTGCCAATTCAGGATTAGACAATTCAGAGGGAAATCTCATTGTGCGTAGGGGAGATATAATACGTGTTCCAATAAAGAATATACATCCCCATCCTCCAGAACCTAAGGATAAGAAGAAAGAAAAGAAGACGAAGGACAAGAGCGGTGCTGCTGATGAAGTTGTAGAGTATAAAGTCGTGTCTCTCTTGGGGCAAGGGACTTTTGCTCAAGTATTTCACTGCATAGAACAAAAGACTAACAAATGTATGGCCGTCAAGATTGTCAAGAATAAGCCAGCCTATACACGCCAGGCTGCTGTGGAGATTGATGTCTTTCGCAAACTTAACTCGAAAAATGAAGGAGGAAGTTCGAAAAGTGATAATTCAGATGATGGTGATTCATCTGCTGCAGCTGGAGGAGAGAGTAATAAGAGTGTTGATAACTCCATGAAGTCACCGAATACTAAAAGCTCGGAAACAACATCCTTCACCTCATTCAGTTCGTTTGACTCTGCGTCAACATCTCCAACTGGGGATAAGGCTATTATTCGACTAATGTGTTACTTCATGCACTCTTCCCATCTATGTCTAGTATTTGAAATGTTAGGTCCGAACTTGTACGAATTGCTTAAGAAACGTCAATTTCGGGGTCTGCCTATTGGTGCTGTCAAAGTACTGGTACGGCAGGCTACAGAGGGAATTAAACTGTTGGGTCGGAGGAATGTAGTTCATTGTGACCTCAAGCCGGAAAATATATTAATGGTACGGAATGATGTCGAAGCGGTGATTGCCGAGTGCAAGACGGAGGGCGATACTAAGAATAGCAGCTCATCTGATAAAGCACCTACTGCATCGCCTCAAAAGGACGAGAACGGTGTTGACGAGGAACAGCGGATCAAACTAATAGACTTTGGATCGGCTTGCTTTGAAGGGCAGACTACTCATACATATATACAATCACGGTTTTATCGAAGTCCCGAGGTACTTATAGGGCTGCCTTATGATTCTGCCATTGATATTTGGTCGTTGGGGTGTGTTGCAGCCGAGCTCTTTCTAGGTTTACCAATACTTCCTGGTGTACACGAACATGACCAATTAGGGAGAATATTAGAAATGATTGGTCCGGTGCCAGATTCAATGTTAGAGGAAGGAAGTAAATCGAATAAGTTCTTCAAGAAGGTGGTTAGTAATAGATCGTCCAGTATCAGTACTGCTGATCCCAAGGCACAACCACAACCACGGCAATCTTGGGAATTCAAGACGAGACAAGAATACATCAATTTCTTAACAGAGGAAGAAAAAAGAAGCAAGGGTGGATTAGCCAAACTCGAACAGCAGCAAACGAATAGATACTTTAAGAAGAAACGGCTTGAAGATATCGTTATGCATCACGGCGTATGCAATACAAAGAAGGAGCGTGAACAGTTAGGTCTGTTTGTTCACTTTCTCAAGGGTGTACTTGATCCAGATCCCTGGAAAAGATGGACGGCGCATCAAGCATCAATGCATCCATTCCTTACTGGCAGTACTGTTTATCGAGTGAAATCAAGTGTCAATGGAAATGGTAGTAGAACGGAGGGTAAGCCGTATGATATACATTGGGTACCACCATGGGATGCCTCCATCAGTAAGAGGAAATTGTTGGTTATACAAAAGACGAAAGAGAAAGCAGCACAGAGACAGGCCGAACAACGCAATGCCAGAAGACGTTCGTCGGTACCTGACCGAGTTCCGATCTCTCAATCTGTTCCAGAATATAATACAGTACCAGCTAATCAAGCACCGCCGTTATCAACGCAAGGACTTGATATTTACGGCTCACCTCTGAAGAACACCCCAAGCAAGTTGCTCCAGTCTCCTGGAAGGGCTGCTTCCATCACTTCACAAATGGCTGCAATGGCTGATGCAATGTCACTCGAACGAGCACGGTCTCAAACTATTTCCGCCAGCAAAAGTTCGCCTCCAAAGTCTCTGTTCAATAACGGAGGACCTATGCCATATCCTGTTCATCCTTCCATGCTCTCTGCAAGTCTTGGGGGTGTTGGGATGTCCTTGCCACAATATCAACAACAACTCCTGGCAGGGCAAATTGGTCCACCGAATCTGGGGAGAAGTTTTAGTGAAAGTATGCAGGCAAATAATCCACAACTTGCAGCTCAGCAACAGCTTCTTAATAATGTTGCATTTTTACAACAACAGCAACAGCTACAACCCCCGCCGGCCCCTACTTTCATGGGTGCACAAAGCTTCTCGGGCGCATATGGCTACCAAGATTTGCCTGCCGGTGCACATCATCATCCATATGTTGAAAGTGAGCTTGGATATGCCTTACAACGTCCTGGGGTAGTTCCCTCAGGACTTAATGCGTACATGGCGCTTCGAAGGTCATCAACAAATAGTTCCAATACGTCACTACTATCCCACTCAAGCCTGAGCAATCTATCATCGTCCACACCTCTTAGGCCTGGTCCCAATATGCAATTCAATCAAATGTCAATGTCACCTGGAGGTCTTCTTCTCCAACAGCTTGGCTTGCAAGAGCAAATGCTTGCTGCCAATCAATCCAATTATAATCCAGTTACTAATAGTGGTATAGGAGCCAGTCTTCTATCTCAGCAATTGGAAGACTATTCAACACAACCTGCTCAGCAACAGGGAGGTTTACAACAGGCACAACAACAACAACTAAATGATCTAGTTCGACGACAATCGTTTCAGTCTGACTCTGGTATGATGCATCCTGGATCTTATCAAGGTGGTGGTATGATACCACAACAGATGGCGTATAACATGCAATTGCAAAGCGCAAGCTTTGATAACAGTCAGCAAAATGCGATACAACCTCAACTTAGAACAAATGCGAGCATGCCGGCAGAGGAGACGAGACAGCCAGTCAATTTTGGAGATGGAAGATCTAATAATACACAAGGATAATAAATTATAAGGTAGTCCACTCAAATATCAACAAAACGAGGTTGTCTTCATTCTTCTATATATGACGTATCTTTATTACTTATTCATTACTCTCGGATGCTTCTTTATTTCTGGATAGGCACTCCGGACAATACCATTCACCTGTCGGGATCTCTTCCAATCCTATGCAATGCAAGTGGTATGAGTTCACACAGCCTTCACCATCACAGCAAATGAGCTCACCTCCATCCTGGCATACTAAACACGTATCTGATTGCTCCCATAGTTTCTTCGTTTTGGCGTAGCCGCCCTCACCAGCCTTGTAAGTTGAATAATAATGTATGAGACATCGATTAACTGAAGTCCCAACGTCCTTGGCAATCTTGGGCCAATTCTTTCTATGTTCTCGAATGGCAGCATCGAAAACAGTGCGCTCTTGTTGAGAGAATGGTGTACCCTCAAGTAATGCGTGCGACTTCTGCGATGCCGGCTGCCCCACGCCTTCTGGTTTGTCTGGGTATGGTACATAAGCTTGTGTCTGTTTATTAAATCGTTGTGCTGCGTTTGATACCTTGTATTCACATTGATGCAGCGTCATAATCCCTCGCCCCTTTTGATAGGTGTGTAGGGAATCTATGTAATCATTAGCCGCTTTTTCATTGTTGAGTGCTGCTTGAGCTAGAGTCTTATTCCACATTTGATCATTCAAATCCACCGTTGCTTCACTATCACCAGGATCTGTTGTTGTTGTTGTTGTGCTAGACTTTTGTTGTTTCGATTGTGACTTTTGCCAAGTATCGGACGAGGGTATTGATGCAACTGAGACCTGATAACGTTGTCCAATACGAGAATGTCCGATAGAAAAGTTGCCCTCTCCATGAGAACGCACATGCTGACGACGTGATCTTCTTATGCCGGCTCCAGTCCTACCTTCTATACCGATACTGCGTAATTGTTGTGTATTTAATGTATTGGCTGCAGCACGTTTGAATGCTACCCATGGTGCATGAACCTTAACATGTCTACTTTCTCCCGTCTTCACCCTAAAACGCTTAGCATTGATCTTTGGAAGAGTTACCTTAACAAGAAGAGGTTTGATTGCAAGTTCAACTTCATCAAAAGTTGTTGCTTTTCTCTTCTTGCTCCCTGTCTTTTCAGGTGACTGCATATATGTTGGCCAACGGATTGTTATTTGATCACCAGATGATGCATCGTGGGGCAACCTTACAATACAAGAAGGAGGATACTTTGACTCGTCAATCTTACTCATACTTTCGTTCGTTGACTTTTCCTCGAGTTGTTCTATAGCAGACTCCTCGAGCTTTGTCGTTGTTGATTTGCTACGCAATGATGGCATCTCTTTTCGAGTAGGTTGTCTTGAAAGCTGAAATTTGGACAATTTGGTCTCTTTGTTGTTGCTATCTGAAGCTACTGTTATAAGTTCTTCCTTGCTATCAGTACTCTTAAGGTCAATAACTTCAGGTGGTTGTATTGCTGTCTCGCTTTGTGCTACTGCTCCATCGATGTATTGTTTGAGCTCACCACTTTTGCTCTCTGTCATCTTCAGATCAGATGGCGGTACCACTGCCTGAGTGAGTTGATCAGCAGCAGCAGTACTATCATCAACCTTTCCCTTATCTCCGCCACAATCTTCATCTGCGACTTTATGAACGTCTTCTTCGCGCTGTGGCAAATGTGTTGGCTTCTTTTGCTTACAAGATATGTCAGCATTTTCATACTGCGGTGCTACCTTCTCCGCCCCATCTATGCCATCAACTTTGGAATCTTCTACCTCGGCCTTGTTTACATTCATATCAACATCCGAATTACTCTGTTTGACTTCTTTGTTTACATCTTGTGGTATTGTCTTGGGTATCTGCTGTAGAGAAAGAGATGCCCTCTCGTCCGTATCATCAACTTCGCTACCATCTACCGCCTGCTCGTTTGGCTTCACATCTAAACTTATATGTTTTTGTGCGGTGGATGAGTGTGTGGTTTGCAATGGTAGAGGTGGTGCTGCTAACTTCATATCAGATGCACCTTCATTTAAATTTACTTCATGTTGAGGTACAGATGCCTTTTGTTCTTCGCTGTCATCTACTCGCCCACCTGAGCTTAAGATATTATTATCATCATTAAGAAGTTGTTCTTTTGATATATCAGATGGCAGTAGTACATCCATCTTATCTTGTTTGTCGTCTTCGGTATGTATAATCTTATCCACATCTTGTGTAGGCAATGCTTGAGACTGAGATGGAGGGTTGTTGTTTATTTGTGTCTGTGGCTCCCTATCGGCTTGATTCGCGCCACCTATCGGCATACTAGCATCCTGAGTAGAATTAGTAGCTCCATCTTGCAATGTATTAGCGTCGTTAAGGCCGTCCATATTAGCGGTAGTCAGTGTTTTGCACAACTCACAACAGTATCATTTTTAAACGGTTATGTTTATTCTTGGAAAGTTGTCATCTGCTTTGTTGATGAAATATAGCCACCACCGACCAAAATACAAGGTAATTGTTTTATCATGTTCAGGAAGGATGATAATAGGAGTAGAAAGGATTATCTAAGGCGATATAAGATGGATATTGCGACTGGTAGTGGCCCTTTTTTTGCTCACATTTCCATTCTTTTTTCAGAAGTACCTCCCAAAAACTCAAACACTCCTCTTGTGCAATTGAAGTATACACTTTATATAAACCATAAATATGAAGTTGTGGTATATTATAGTAGATAGTGGGTTATTAACTTACTGGCATTGTCTTCTCTTCGTAGTCGCTCGACTCGCTTCTTCCGCACCTGATGACTCTCCGCGCAGTTATCCCCCTCTAATCCACTTGACTCCACC
>Ga0075437_12320_pt1 | contig 14198 bp, 7 predicted proteins | sample MintriMetagenome_FD_74266 | JGI IMG/M metagenome (GOLD analysis project Ga0075437, IMG submission 74266) | Marine eukaryotic communities from Monterey Bay, USA to study complex ecological interactions - Minidiscus trioculatus and... | ecosystem: Environmental > Aquatic > Marine > Unclassified...
GCGTGGATTGAGAGAGGCTTATGTGTTATCGAAGCGTGAGGAGTATTGTTTAATTCCCCTGAGGTTGACAAGCGCTATTCTGAAGGAGTACCGGTGCCACTTTATTCCCCGACGGTGTGATGATATCGATATATATATATATGATGTCATGCCATGATATTGACAGCAATAATATGATGTCATGCCATGATAACATAATATTATCATGTGTGTCATGCCATGATAACGGCATATCACTCGGCAATAAATTCTTAATGTCATATAGTTGATGGTTATATTCTCATTTGGGGTACGCAGCAGAGAATAAGTAATAGATAATTCAACAATCAACCGAGTGTAATGTGGTTATGTTAATTTTTGGCTAGTGGTATTATTGTATGTATATATATTGTTTTTCAAGTACCATTGCATATTCTAACGCACACTATTATTATTTCTAGAAGTGTGTTGTCAACGTCACAAATGTTATTGCAACATATCATACAAATATTGCGCACATCGATTGTAGTAGTAATTAAATATTATATGGATTGTATAATAAAATACATGCCTTATGTCAATATATCGTGAATGGAGTGCTTACATCAATAGATCAGCTTTTAGAATTGATGATACGAACATCTATGCATCAAATACACAACAAATTGGAACATAAATATGCCATTACAAAATACTCATGAAAGAAGCAATAATAATGTATGTAACAACATATGTTGGCAGCAATACAGAGTATTAGTATACTTAGGCCAGATAGTATTGCATAATACATTAGATATAAATTAATTTGGTAGTATTTGCAGTGGATTAGATGACATGATGCTTATTGATGTTACAAAGAGAGCGTGCAGGGGGGGCAATTGATTTAATGCAACAAGATATTAATGTAATTAACAACTAATAACGAGTTATACAACAATAACAATAGTTTATATGAATAAGGACAGATTACCTATGATTTTAGCTAATCCTTTTTCTTATTATCTCCCTACTTCCAATAAGCTCCAAAATATTTTCCAATCTGCCAATCTACATCCAATCGGTATCCCCAAGAGCCGATCGTTGAATTGGTGGCATTTGACCGTTTATTGGAACTGGTTAAGGTTAGGTTTTGTTGGATGCCGTTTTCTGACCGTTCGTTGGAGGTGCCATTTTTGATCATCATAATATAAGATTAAAAATCATATGAAAATAGTCTGTGAAAACTGCTGCCAATAGGCCTTGAAGTCGATATAGTGTATATTACCTTACAGTATTACTTGGTTCTTTACAATTATTCCTACTATAAGAGGTGTATATTCCTCAACAAAACGGCGATTCATTCTTGCTTAAACGAGCGCAAGATATCACTTCAACATAATATCTAAGATACTGATATAACAAACGGGTGTCCGTAGCTAGGTGGGATGATCAGAATGGCACTATCGTTGTCAGCCACTGTGGGTACATATGAGTATGTGCACATTCCTGGCAAGATCAATCCTGCCGACATCCTTAGCAAGCATTGGGGTTATCTAATGTTTGGAGTATGTTGAGGCCAATTCTCTTTTCTGGTGCGGTAACACTGGAGATTTGGCTAAATAATATGGCGAATATGGTATAGGGGAGTGTCAATTGGATACCATTCGAGTACTTGCGTACGCTGTATTATGTACGTACGCTACCGCTACCTCTTACTTAGAAAATGAGAGCCCAACCTTAGTTGGTCTCACAATATCTAATTATAAAGAATAACTTGTCATCTACAACAACGCTTTTAGTGTATATTTTACACAGTGTCATTATTGAATGTCCATCCTTAATCTAACGTTTTTCCAGATACTTTATAACTTTTTAACTAACAATAACTGCAAAAAGATAATAATACCATATTTAGAATCAGCATGCAATTCTTCGTTGGATATTATGTCTCTATACTTATATTTCGTTGTTTGGAAGACCTTCATATTTCAGATTTGTTAGTGATTTGCCTCATTTTACCTTCGTATGTAGGTACAATATAGGCAAACCCCAAAAATATTGGTATCCTTGGTCGGGGTGCTGCCGACCCTTCCCCCCAACTTTCCATAAAAATACTGGTGTCGAAAAGTTGTAGGATTAAGATGGCAACCAGTTTTGGTGCCCCAACACCAACAACGGCAGCACCAAGTGGTGCTCAACCTGCAGCGACTATTCTCTGACAGGAGGATTTAGTTTTGGAAAAATGTCTTCTCAATCAGCAACAACAGTTGAGACATCAACTCAACAAAAGTCTACAGCAGCTGCTGCTAGTAGAAACCCTACAGCATGCTCTTTATTTGGAGCTTCAACTCCCTCTGCAACGAACCCAACCACCAAACCATCAACCAGCTCTCTCTCAACCAATTACGATCATAAATCAATAGCAACAATACCATCCTACAATACAAAATATCCAAGATTACTAATACAATCATTAGTTGAATCAACATTATTACGTTATAAAAATTTCAATTCCAATGGTGGAGGTGGGAGTAGATTTGCTTCACAAGAATTAATACAATTATTAAATACATCCACCACCACAAAAAGCGGGAGAAAGGGAATGGATGGAGAAGAGATTGGGGAGGGTCCAGTTGGTAGCTATTTATGTAATCCCACATCCATTATAACTACTCTATCTACTTGTCCTCCCACCAATCCACCAGAGTTCAGAAAGAAATTACTCCAAATGGCCTCCCACTATACCAATCCATCCTATACCACCACCACTCAAAGCAATAAGGCATCACCATCTAATGAAGGTTATGTAATATTGAACAATCAATTAACCATAATAACACCCCAAATAGCTAAAGATGTATTAACTATATCAAAATGTTTATACATTGATGAAATGGATGCTATTTGTTTGTATGCCGAATCACGTCGTATCATTTGTAATAGCGGTGGGGATGTTGATAAAAATAATCATAGTGTTGAGGGAAGTAGTGAAGAAAGAAGGGGAGTAAGAAGTGAATTTGTCAACTTGTTGATTAAGGGCGGTAAGGATGGTTATTCTGAAACACACAAACAAAAGGAAGAAATATGCCTACGAGCGGGGCAGCCTTCTCCATCCAAACGAAACAAAAAAGAATCATCAGCAACCACAGTAGCAGTTCAAACAGCACAGAATATATACTTTACAGAAAGATCTGCCTTATTGTCAACTATATCCGATTTAATTAAGCATCGTATTGAGACTGCTGACGTACTATCTTCTTCGAGTTCTATAAATGGAAATAGTAGTGAAGATACTATATTAATTGCAACAGATCAATTATTAAAATCAGGATTGATATCAAATTTAATTCAAAATGTTAAGGAATTAACTGGGAAGATTAATGATATTCGTAATTTGATATTAGTGAAGAAGAAACAGTCGGCAAGTAGTTGTGGTGGCAGAAATACTGAACAGCCGCAGACTGTTGAATTTTTTGGCACCCCCTCAACCGCACCGCCCCTTGCCACACCAACAGATATGGATTATGCCTTGTTAGGCTTCACACAATTACAACGTCAAATTACAGTCGAGAGTCTATATTTTATATCATATCATACACAACTAAGTGTTGATGAAGTTTGTTCATTAATTGATTTGATACAAGATTTGACCAATGGCAAAGAAGGAACGGAAGGATTGCCAATTCTGGATCCATTGATTGAAGATGTACCATGTCCATATGAGAATGTAGGTGGCAATATTGCAGTTGTTGGGGAAGTTGGTAGCAGTGCATTATTAGGAGATAGCTCAGCTTGGCAAAAACAACAACAACAAGGTCACGATCCATTTGGCCTGGCGTTAAATCAGAAACAGCCACAACAAGAAATAATGTTTGCACCATTACAACCCAAACTTAAAGACCCAAAAGCATGGCAAAGTGAATTAGTAACGTCATTATGGAAACGTGGTCAACCTCAATTGTTACAATGTACATCAACACTCATTATGAGTGTTATATGTGCCTTTGATGCTAAACACAAATTAGTCAATCGTGTTACACATGGTATTAACTCATTTGGTATTGGAAATGCACTATTTCCACCCACCAATGGATCAGTCGCTGATGTAGCACTATTATCATCCTTAAATCAAAGATTAGATCCAAACAGTAACAATATTGAAAAATCATGGAAACGTAAAGACATATGGGGATTATTATTAGTTCCATATGCATTATTGTTACGTAATGCCGCATCGCAGATGTTAATTTGTGGATCACCCGTTCAAAGTGGTTGTAGATCATCAGGGTCTAGTGCGGGTGATATCAAATCAACATACTCAAAGTGTCTAATGGTTGCATCACAATTGAAGGCATTAACATTTGCGAGGTTTTCTTTACTTCCATCACTATCGTGTTTATCATTTACACCACCATCGTCTTCCTCCGCTTCTTCGGGAAGTAGTAGTACCGAGTTTTACCTATCAACACTATCGGAACTTACAGCGCAATATATTGACGCTCTTGGTACATCAGGCAATTTTCCAATCACGCGTTTAGAATGGTACGACGAGGAAGTAAACTTAGCCCAAAGTGAATGGATGGAGAAGGAACAACGACGTCAATTTGGTGAATGGGCAGGACAACAGCAGGATTCAGAACCTGACGATGAAGAGATTTCTGGACCTAGGAAGATTAACATCATGGATCGTCCTGACTGTTTAGAGGATGTGTTCGGATTAGTATCGGGTATTGTCGAGGTACATCCCATAGGTGCCCAATGTTTTTGGTATATTAGTGATGCGCAGCAGCAGCCAGATAGAGACGAGGAGTTGTCAGTAATGACTCTTTCCCCCAGTCGAGCATTACAAACATTGGATTTACTCCAATCTGAAAATGATTCAACATTATTTGTGTATCTTTCCTTCCTGGCAACAATATCTCTTGCGAATGGTGTAACAGATGGTGTGAGTGGTGCAGATATGGTACACTCGTATCTAACTGGTACATCCGTAATAAGCTCTCACGGTGGTGATCGTCGCATGCACTTTGTATGGAATACAATCATTGATTCCATACGTTGGTATGCTGAACATCTCAGTCCGGATGAAGCGGTTGCTGAGGAGGAGGAGAGTTCGAAAATCCGTCGTCCAAATCCAGAGAATGAAATGCCCACTTCGTATTATTACGGCGTCAGAGGTGCTGGGGGTAACTATGCATCCTCGCCTTCTTTCTCTTTCACCCAAGGCAATTACAATATTAGCAATACCAACACTGCTCCCAAGAAAAAGGAACTAGACGAGGTGGGGCGGAACACACTCATGGCATTACTATGTCTCATATCCAATGTATCATCAAAATGTGACAATGCATGTGAGTTTATCCTTGCCATTCAACTGCCAACTCTTGGTACTGGCAACAGATCACCAAGTGGTAGTAGCAGTGGCAGTGTATATCAGGACGGTAGTCTTGAAATACTCTTCTCCCTTTTAACCGTCACTACTCTCCCCCCTGACATTATGGGTATGGCATTCACGGCAATTGCCAACCTATTACACTATCGTCGCTCCCCTGCGCCCATTTCTGAGTCAACTGCAACAAGTGCAAGGCGTGCATGGGAATTATTGGAAATGTGCCAGCTCGTCCCCATCAAGTTACTTTCTCAATACAGTTCTTTTGCCGCTGGAGCTGGGACGATGCCGACTTCGTCTTTGATTAGCAAAAAACAATCATCATCTACTAATGGATTGACAAATCCCTTTCCAGAATCTACAGATTATGGCATGATCTATAAGTTTGAGCATGTTGAAACTCCCCTTGGTTCATTCCGTGCAACTGAAGGCTTCCTTTACCTACTATCAACACTCATCAAAGGTGCAGGGTGTCCATCAAACCTTGGAAGTCAGTGGCGGCTACGTACGGGATGCGGGCCGTACATTGATTATGTTACTGATTTTATTCTACCGCGTGCTACTGCCATGGACAAGAATATACAAGAAATCAAGTTTGAGAATGTGAGCGAAGAATGTCGATTGGTAGAACGTGCCCTTGAAGTTGTAGAGGCAGTGCTTGTTCGATACGTCGTGCCTTATCAAGATGCCAATATGACCACAATTGATATGGGGCTATCGTCTTCTTTTGTTGTTGATGCAGAGAACATCAGCGAAGAGGAGCTGGATTGTTCTATTCAAGATTTTAGGAATGTGCTCCTTCCAACACAAGGCATTACTCCAAGCAATGGAAATCAAATGTTGGAGGCATCGTTCAGTAACAAAGTACCTCTTCCCAAGTCTCCAGGGTTTACGATTCTAGCGAGCCTGTTGTCAAAAGACAAAAGTATTTTGTTCCAAACCATAGAAAAATTACTTTCTGTATCTGGCAGCTCTGTTTCGTCAATTTTCGAGTACGCCGAGAGCATACATTCAATTGCACTTGCCAAGTCTTTGTTTCGTGAAATTCCACCAACCGTGAAGGATTCGTCAGTTGGTGCAATCACCAAGGCTAGATTCGATCACCATCTCACCAGTAATAAAACATTCCAAGCAATGTTGATGGATATTCAGCAAGGGATGATTTGTCCATTAAATCCCTTGTTGATTCTTTCCTATTCTGAATCGAGTAGCAATCACAACGCATCATCAAGTAATGCACTGTTGTGGAAAGAGCGTATCCTGTTATTGTCATTACGGATACTTTGCGTCGCTGCTGCACGTGAAAAACCATTCATTGACTCACTTGCAAAAGCTACAAAGGGGTTAGCACCACTCAGTATCGTCCCTTCACTATTGTTCAAAGGTCCTATCCATTGCTCAAACGGACATCAATTTGTGCAGAAACTGAAGGTGAATGTTACTCGAATATCACTGCTACTCGCCGAGGGATCTTCATCGCTTCCAATCATTACAGAGTATGTTGGCTATGAATCTACCTCCTTATCAGACTCCCAGTCGATTGCCAATGCAGCATTCAATGTCGTCTCGTATATTACAAAAACATTGCCACATGCATTGTGTGGAAAGGATGATACGTTTGGAGTAAGATTGGGGAACGCCTTTGCAAGGGGGCTATCTCGTATGCCAGAGAGTAGCACAAATATCCAAAATGACATATTGGCTTTGATACTGAACAAGATTTCGGCACCATCGGCCTACAAAAGTACGAACTTGGATCTCGCGTTCATGATGCTCGGCCTATCAGGGGATTCCTCAAGGCACAACTCTCTTGATGTAGTGCTGGATTTGATTGCTGACCGTTCCTTTGTTCTCGATCCCAAGACATCATCCACTGCCACCAAGTGCTTTGAGCTGCTCCATCATGTCTGTGAAATGGCATCTGACAAGACACTACCAGTCAATGTACAAAGTCAGTTACTTCGTTTGACGAAAAAGTTACGCCGCACAAAATTCTGGCAAACTCAAGTGCTTCACTACCTTGGGATGCAGGGTCCCTCAACACAGTCTATTTTGCATGAAATATCGACTAGTTTCAGCCTCGAATATGGGGACGATGCTGAAATATCAGGAAGAAACAATGATGTATTGCATTGCATCTCATCTCTGTTGAAATGCGTCACGATTGAGTTATACTCTTTCATTGGACAGCTAGGCAAGCATAGCAGTGTCATCACAATAATGCCAACCTCTGGCGAAGCTCATCAATACCTGCAGTCTCTACTTGCTTGTCTCTTGAACCAGACGAGTTCATTACTGTTATCATCATTGATTGACATGCCTCTAGGTCAGACAAGCAATAGCTTCATTGAAGAACGTCTGCAAGGCATATCTGCTCCATCAAGTGATGCATTAAAGGAGTCTTCAAGGCTTATGCAAGGCTCAACTGAGGTCTACTCTGGTTACGAAATTATTGAAATTGAACGATTACTCAGTCATTATCAAGACATTGGGAGTGAGCAATATCCCGAGAACTCCGCAACACAAAATGCTAACAGAGAATGGGCGAAAGCTTGGAACAGCTTTGTTTATCGTGTCTGTGCGTGCGCAAATATTTCACAGACATGGAGTGAGTTGGTGAGAGCTGTCTTACTTTGTTCTTCGTTGAGGAACGACAATGTAACGGTGCCCCCCCAAGCCAACTCATTGCCATTACAGTTGAATACAAGGACGGTCACAGACCTTTTATACAACATCCTTTCAAGACTGCTAAATCCTAGCCATTTAGATGCACTTGGTCATTACACTGTTCAACATACCGAACACAATGCATCGTTAGCTGGTAATATCGAGTCGGAATGCGCAATGCCTATGAGTGTTGCTGCTCTTAGTCTCATTGACATTCTCATTGGAGCTAACTACGGCCAAGACATTGTCGAAGAGGATGTAACACGATTGTGTTGCCTTATTGTTGGTGCCCTCTCATCTTGCTCTGAAAGTAGCGGTATTAATGGATATTCTCTCAATGATAGAAGAGGTGCTCTTTTGAGTTACGCTCTGACGAAAGTGATGGTATTTTGTCAAGATGTGGGGTACTCTATCTTCTCCCAGAATACTCCTGCAATATGGGAGGTCTATGTCAATACTATTTCGTATCTCTTTCAACTATCAACCTATCCTGTCTTTAACGAGAGTGAGAGGTATGCTAATGCCCATCAAGCAATGAATGGTGTAACTGCACTAGCAGCTAGGTCAGGACTTGTATCAATATTTTGCTATCTCAATTCAATTGACAGTGGTCCATTTTGTTCAAAGATCTTCAATGTTGTTTCAATCCCGTCTAAAATTGCACAACTAGTTCGACTACTTTCTAGCGATAGTGATGTGGCAATTCTTCTAGAGCAAATTGCTCTATTTAAGGAAGGTGCGCAGATGTTAGTACGTGTAGGGATCACAACAAAACTTCTTGACTGTGCCAAGTCGTTTAATGAAGAGGAGTCTACATATTTGTCTTTGCATTTAGGAGCAAATGAAGAGCACCTATTGTCTCCCTCAACTTTGTTTGGCCACTTGAGCCTCATCAATGGGCTCCTGGCTTCACCTCTTTCGACTTCTGACCAAGTTGCACTGGCAGTAGACTCATATGAGTTGCTGAAGATATACTCATCAACATCTGACCAACTTTTTAGGATGTATCCGAGAAAAGGTGGTTTGACGAACAAGTTCATTGAAACGCTGCTCCTAACCTACACGACATTGTTGAAAGATACTAGGAGCAGCTCGAACATGTTTGGAAGTGCTTTGTCAAATAATATTGATGATTCAGTATCCGTACTAGAACGTAGCGTCTTGCGCATTGTTTCTACTCTGTCGGAGTATCCACTTTCTACAAGTAGTCCATTACCAACGAGATTACTCAATGTAGACCAAATACACTCATCACGAATCAAGATTATATCAACCACAAATCAGTCGGGGGCATCCTCAAGGACGTCGTGGTGGGACTTTGTCCCTGTCACAGCTCAGAAAGAGCAACCATTACTGAGCCATTCAGCCTGGTCAGAGAGAAATTGTCAGTATGCACTCTTAGCATCTCAGTGCCTAGATACTGCCCTATCGTTCTTAATCAGCCGAGTTTCTGTTGCCTCTAAGAGGGACCTATCACCAAGGCTCTCTATTGACGCTGTTGCAATTGCCAAAGGCATTTGCAGATGCCACGATGCGTCACGGACCATCCAAGACTTTTTCACCCGACACCCAGAAAATGAAATTGCCATGTTGTGGAATAACAATCCACTTAAGGATCAAGCAATATCATCTTTGATGAATATTTCAAGTCAACTCAAGCTAGCGACTAGCTTGGAGCTATGTTCTGAAAAGTTGGTTAGTTTGGCTCTACAAGATGCCCGGTGGATGTCCACGATGAGCACGACACCTGAGACCGCTCAGCTATGGGCTTACTTTGTTGCAGCGCTCACACCAGCACTAGATCATATAGAGAGAGGATCCGAATCAAGTAAAATGCTTCGTCAAGAGATGGATAAGATGAAATGAACACACAACACTAACTACAAGAGGTGACAATTTAGAATGACTCTGATTTAGTTTCTATATACGCATTAACTGTATTTTACCTCCTCTTTAGATCACTTTTCGTGGTCAACTCTCCCACTTTATTGATAGTAGAGCTGTCTCTAATTCTCATGAGCTGTCATTTCTTTTGGTTGAACAGACTACTAGACTCTAGGCATCTCCCTTGTGCAACAAAACTGAGGTGGGCTGTGTGTAATGACCTAATGAGCACACCACTAGTCAGTTTTCTTCACTAAATGAGGTTAAAATCTCCATTGTGTAGTCATCACAAAAAAAAACGCTAGAACAAAAATGGATCATCGCCAAGGCAATGATTGAACCTAAATTCAGTTGATCGGCTATATTCTAATTCAAGGTACACAGGGAATAATAGATAATTCAACAATCAACCGAGAGATGATTATGTTACTTTTTGGTGAGTGCTGTTTGTATAAAGAAGAAGTGTGTTGTCACCGTCACAATGATTGCAATACATCATACTCAAGTTGTGTGCACATTAATTGTAGTCAGTAATTAAGTTGAGTATGATGGATAGTTACATGAATGGAGTGCATACATCAATGGATCGATGTGTAGAATTGTTATGAACACCTTTGCATCAGATACACAACAATCGGAAAAGAAACTATTGGCATTACGGGTACCAATAGTAACAATAAAAAGTATTAGCAGCAATATGAAATGATAGTATATTAGGTCAGATAGTATTGGATAGCATGGGATTAATATTCATACGGTAGTATTTTGCCACTGGTGGATTAGATGAGATTAGATACTCAAGGGTGCATCAAATATTGTTATATATAACTGTCATAGTTGTTAATTACTTTAACCCTTTTAACCGTGGGGTAATCTTATTTCATTTTTTTGGAGCCGCTCACCAATAACCTCAACGCTATTGTCTATAGTCGTCAGCAAACGTCTCAATAATTAATCAACTGACATTGAATTTGTACTCTACACATACTTCCACCTCAATAAAACAATACATACACCACCCAAATAATAACAACAACTATTAATAATTCAACAATCGTATATAAATCGTCCCGCGCGGTATATCCGGTAAGTTAATCCTCGTATACACATTGCAACAACATTAAATCATATCTAAAACTTATTTCCAACTTGCTCACAACATACGATATGCACCTACTGGTATCAACAACAACCGATTGGGTATCATCCGACGTATATCCGAGATAGTACCACCCGTCGTATAGCACGTAATAATAATGATTCGAGCAGCCGTACCACCGCGGCACAACAATACCCAACACGAGATATTGTAGCAAGAATTTTTCACACATAGAAAAAATAGATACGTCAATAAACACCTACAACAATATATCCACCCAACCAATAATAATATCATCAACCAATCGTCCGCGTATAAGTCACCTGGATATGATCAGTCCACACTAACGTATGGATGCATCGCACTCGGCGTACGGTTTATTCGTCCTTAGTCCTTAAATTAGATTAAATAGAATCAACAATGGAGGAGAGTAGTGACAATAATAATGAACCACCCCCCGCACCGGAGAAGAGTTATACTAGATATAAGCCCAAGAAAAGGAGGAAGTTCGGGCACCGTGTGGAAAAGGGAGGTAATCAGAAGACGTCTACAACATACGCCGTGTATAAAGATTCGGGTGCTGCTAATAACGTGGTATATAATCCATCTGCCGTCACATCAAATGCATCCAAGAAACCAACCAGGGCCAAACTAATGAGAAAGGTTGGGTATTTAGAAAGAGATAAATCTCTTAGTAACGAGAAAGTTGATAAATTAAAGAGTAATTCAGTATACGATAATGAGTTTCATCAATTAGAAATGGTAGAGATGGATAGTAAATTATATGCTAAGACTGAGGAATGTAAAGAGTTGGCAGCACTTGCACAAACGAGGAGGGAGGCTAGTGTATCAGTGCAGCATACAGAGGCCAAGGTAGCTGCCGCGGAGGATAATGCCAAGAGTGTACTAAAGCTGATTCATTCGAGCAAGGTCAGAACATTAGACAAGATCATGCTGCAGGTAAAGGTCAAGCCCGGTACAATAATGACTTTCTTAATTCTTAGGCCAGAGATGATAAAGTCTCTTGTGACGGGGAGGAAGAGTAAGGACAAAGAAGAGGATGAAGGTGATACTCATGTTAGTAGTACATGGCACAAGTTGGGCAAAGAATTACAAGATGCATTGGTTCTTGCAGTGAAGAGAGGTTCAGTTAGAGAGCGCAACAAGTTCAAAGAGGCATTAGATCAACAAAAGTTAGCAAGAGAAGAGGCAGTAAATATTAAACGGCAGAAGGATCTAGCTAGTGCAGAGGTAACATTGATTGATGCAACTTATCTGTGGCAACAATACCACTCCAAAAGATGTGCCAAGACACCAAAAGAGGCATGGGATGCTTACAATAAGTGTACAAGTGAAACAGGTAAGAAGGGGAAGCTTCCCTATGTCAAAGAGCAAATACTTATGCGATATCTTGGTCTTGGATGGGAAGAAGCACACCATCCATACTCCAATACAATTCACAAGAGTTGATGGAGCACTTTGTGAAAACTGTTCTCCCACTTGCTAATACATTGGAAGTACCGGGTAAACCGCCACTTGAGCTACCCACCCTGTCGGATAAGTTAGTCAAAGCGAGACTAGGTACCGTCTCCCTTGATTGTGAAGCTCTCAATACCATGGAAGAAGATACAGAGACTAAGTTTAGAAAGGATGCACTCATTAAGAGAAGTGAACTACAGGCTGAAGGTAAAGGTGATGAACTTGAACAGATACAAACATATCACTGGCCGGAGGAGAAACTTAAGAATTACCCCGAAGATATGAGAGACGAGGATCGATTCAAAATTGATAGCGCGGTGAAATTGGGTATTGCCCTTACTTTCCCCCATAATCCGTTCCTCAAGTTTGATTGATTCAAGACCACCCGCCGTGATTTCCCATCAAGTTTGTGCCTTCATTGGTCATCTGATCTTCTTATAAGGATTTCAGTTTTCACTTGGAAACTCGTTTTGGATCCACCCTTTGGTTGAACTGTAAGTATGTAAGTAATTAAGTCTGTATTTTCACTGCATGGTATCCGGTATTGGATGTGCTGCACAACAATTGACCGAATGAGCGTACATCATCGCTAAATAGCGATACCAATCATCGCTAATACGCTACATGGGTGAGCATCCTCAGCATCCGATGTGACAGTGTCATTATTAAGATCAAGACCAAATCTCAGTGCGCAGCCAAAGATACCTTTTATGTCTGAGGGGTTTTCTTGTAAGAGATCACCTCCTCTCATTTTTTATTTCACTAGTCTGGGCCAAAAACTGCTAAATAGCCTCTTTGAGCCACTCTACACCTATCAAATATTGATTCTAGATCATAACTAGTGGTGATGTGAAAAGTTATCACTAAACCCTACAAGAAACATCAGTAATAGTATGAGGACTCACAATATTGAGGATTTTATGCACTCCTAAAGTACACTGATCAACTTGTATAACTTTGTAAATTTACGTATTACGTATTACGTATCCTAATACACCACTTCAAAGTACTAATTACGTATTACGTAATTACGTATTACGTAATAGATTGTGCTACCTCAACCTAGTAGTAGTTTGCATGTACTATAGCACTTGTGTGTGTGCTTAGCACTTACCTTGTTGCCATTTTACATTAAAAAAAGCAGGCAAGTGCTGTTAAGTATGCACACTACTACTAGGTTGAGACAACATGCCCATTACGTAATTACGTAATACGTAATTAGTACTTTGAAGTGGTGTATTAGGATACGTAATACGTAATACGTAATACGTAATACGTAAATTTACATAAATTATATTTTGAACAGTGTACTTGAGGAGTACATAAAATCCTCTATTTCAGAAATTCTTGCGCAAACACTGATGTTTCCTGTAGAGATTAGTAATATCTTTCAATATCACCACTAGTCATGATCTAAAATTTATAGCTAATAGAGATAGAGTGGCTCAAAGTAGGCTGTTTGCAGTTTATTTGATCCAAACTTGGTGAAATAAAATGAGAGGAGAACTGGATACTGGATACCATCAATGAGAAAACACCTCAGACATTAAAGGTATCTTTTGGCAGCCGCTGAGATTTGGTCTTGATCTTAATAATGACACTGTCACATCGGATGCTGAGGATGCTCACCCGACAAAATGCTATTTTCAGCATGACTATTTTTACTCTGGACTCCCTATTAAGTTATTGCAATAAGCAATTACCATGATGTGGTGCCGTCGA
>Ga0075437_12715_pt1 | contig 14167 bp, 7 predicted proteins | sample MintriMetagenome_FD_74266 | JGI IMG/M metagenome (GOLD analysis project Ga0075437, IMG submission 74266) | Marine eukaryotic communities from Monterey Bay, USA to study complex ecological interactions - Minidiscus trioculatus and... | ecosystem: Environmental > Aquatic > Marine > Unclassified...
ATCATACTTTTACAGCCACATGTTGGCGGGTTTCATGCCTCAGATCAGGAAAAAATCTTGATTTCCTGCCGACTTTCAGGCAATGTTTGGCCATCAAGTGGGGGCATAACAGCATGCATGTTTTTGAATAATAGATTGTTAGGTGTATAATATGGTCAATAACACTCCTGTTATCTTTCTATTCATGCTACTGGTCTTACTGCCCCATGTGTTTGGTGGTTGTTTTTTGTGTGCAGCCTCAGCCGTCTGCAAGTAAATTTCTTACCAACAACTTCATCAATGTTTGGCCATCCAGTGTGATGTTATATGGTGTTATATCATATTTTGTTGCTCATATGTTTGTTGTTTGGCATTGGCGGGTGTATAACAAGGCAAATCTGTTGGAGAGAAATTTGTGAGTATGAAGTTAGGATTAAGAGGGTACTCAGTGAGCTTGTACAGAGTACAAACCGGTACACTTGTTCATAGTACGCTATCATAAAAACTTAAAATCTCAATCTACATAATCGAATCATTGTCTTCTTTGGATTGGATGTTATACATATACGCTTTCAAAGGTGAGAGTTTTATGTATTGTTATTGTTAATGCTTGGTTTGTGTAATACTTTACATTCCAGTAGTCGTATCACACTATTTACAATTTACACGATATAGGAATTATTTATCATAATTTTGCTTCTTGTTAATGTTACGTATTGTGATATGCGGCACGGGTTTATTAGATAAGGTTTCTTATAAATATGAATGCTGGGATGATAAATTTGGTTAATCCTATTGATGTCTTTCTTTTATTAAGTACTATAAGCCCTGCTAAATTGACCTTAGGGTCAGAAACCCAAAATTCACAAAAATTAAAAAATAAATTGCCACTACCCCCACAATCGATATCTTGTCGACAACTCCTACACCATCTATATTGATGATACAAAGCTGTAAACATACCCACTAGACCAACTTTTCACGCTGATTCCAATAATAAAGCCGCCATTGAACGAATCTGGCTGTATAAAGAGCCCTAGGTATGTTTTGCAAAAAGTCATTTTTATGCATGATGTTGGTATCTATTGTCAAGAAGAGGTGGTAGGACGACGGATATAGCGTCTGATACCCTCATAACATGCTCCTAAGATCAGAATTGATCGGTGGATTCATTTCTGTGGCCGGTTTGGTATATACATGATTGTGTGAGGCGCTATATATCCGCCAAAATATTGCTTCATATTCTAAGATTTTGTCTCACGCAACTTTCTAACTCTTTACTCTATTCTCTTCATACATCAGGTATAAATCATAATGCAACACATTGGTTCTAAGATATTTGATGTTGATAGTAAATCTAATAATACTTATAGTTGCATATGTGGTGATGATGATTGTGCTAAACTAACACTATGCTTCCAGAGTATAGGTGATGCACGAGGAGGAATGTTTGCATGCCCTACATTGGGTGGCACTAGAGATGCAGCAGTCAAGAAGTTCAAGTTGAAGCGTGCTTGCGTTCATCTGCAATTAGGGGAAACAAACTATGAACAATATGGTACTGTGGATACAAGAAATCGAAGTATAAAGACCCCTTCTCCACCCAAACGATCACGGAAGGCAAAGAAGAAGGAACAAAAATCTCCTGAGAAAGAGAGGAAATTTATTGCTGCACATCACTTCCATCCGGCGGTAATTCAACATCTTGTTGTTGATAGAAAGATTAATTATTCTGATCGTCTATCTGTGAAGTGGATTAAGGATATTGGTTTATTCATGAATGGATATACGAATACTGACATATTCAAGAAGGAACATGGTAATAAAAAGGAAGATTGTTTTGTCCCCGTACCAAGTTACAAAATGAAACATGCATGGAGTGATTACCAAATGGCAGCAACTCGTCATCAAATAAATGATTTAATAAAGAGCTGCACAGATTCACAGTATGGACATTCACATCTTGCCAAACGAGGGGAGGATAATATACTTGAGCCAGTTGATAAGATGGCAAAGCCATCGCCCGCCGAACCAGAAGATTTGCAGCGTGCCGTTTGTATATTAGCAGATAATGTCCATGAACTCAAATTAAGAAATAAACAATTACAAGATGAATTAAATCGGGATGACAGTAAGAATAGACATAAGATCATTGAACAATCGTCTAAAGAAAAAGGGCACGGACTAACTCGTATGGGTATATCAAGTGACATCTTCCACAAAAATAATCCTAATGTTGCTAGGATACATTTTAGATTTGAAGATACGGAGGTTGGTAGTAAGTTATCATCATGGGATATTACGAAGGGGTTCTTAAATGCCATGTTTGGTGTGGTTCATCAAGAGCCAACATATGATATGATCAAGGACGAAAAGGGTCGGACAAAGAAGTTGACTAAGTTTGAAACGTGCCTTGTTGCATTAATGTTCTTCCAAAATGCATACGAGCACGAATTTATTGGTGAGATATTTGGTGTGCATAGGAATATTGTATCGAGATGTATCAAGTTCTGGGCTCCACACTTCCGAGAGGTTGGACAGCAAATGGCACGACATACTCTTTCTAAAGAGTTCCGAGACAAGTGCTACCCTCAATCTTATATTGATTTGAACTTCACTCCTCCTGTTGCCACTGTTGTTGACGGCACCGATGTTCTCATTGATTCAGTACGCACTGATAGGGTAATATATACTCTATCTAATAGTAATAAGGTTAAAGCATCAGCTGTGAGAGGTGTCACTTGGTCTCTTCCTATGGGGCTGATTGAAGAATTCACGGATCCTTTTCTTGCTAGAGGAAGTGAAAAGGCTATTGTCAAGCTTTGGGCGGCACATGGCAGGTTCAGAGATCTGCCTCCTGAGTATCTGATATCAGGTGATAAGGGATTTGACGGGACAAGTGGATTCTATCCAAACTATAATCCTGTTATCCATCCGGCGTTCTTGACGGGTGGGAATGGTTTTCAATTCACCGAAGAGCAAATTGATTGGAATAGAAAAGCATGTGAGATGAGGTATACAAGTGAGGTAGTATTCTCTAGATTCAAGAGATATGCTGGACTTGGTGGTATTGTTCGCCGTCAACAATTCCCTTACTTGTCTGATATGTGGTCGTGGGCACATGGTATGGCAAACTATTATAATTGTTTACAAGAGCCTGCTAATAACGAATACTTCCCAGAGTCTAAGTATAGTAGAAAGAAGTAATAACTTTTAATTACTATCTTCTTCTCCTTCTTCTTCATTATCATCATCTGTATAGTCTTCGTCATCACTAGAATTTTGCTGTACATAATAATAATTGTCTCCGTCACAGCCATACTCACCCGGACTGTCTTCATCGTCGTCATCGTCGTCATCATCTTTGGTAGCAAAATAGATCTCTGCATATGGATCGGACATGTGATTTGTAATGTCTTGATTGTGTACATTGTCATCACCTATCCCCGCTAGATACTCTTCACAGACATATCCATACAGTGTCTTTGGCTGTTTATCTTGTCGAACTAACGAAGCAATGTTTGTCATGCGGATACTCTTTCGTACGTTGTATGCAGCAGTAGGATTCAGTGTAGCCGCTTTGACACATGCATTAAGAGACTTGTCAGTACCAATTCGATGCCCTGCACCACGTAAGGAAATTTCATTGCACCACCGTTTAACTTCATCACAAACATCGATGGTGGGAACTTTCTTATCCTCTTGCATTTCTCTCTCATTCTCCTCCTCAAGATCAATATCATTACGTGTATCCTCGTCTGTTGTTTCTTTATCCTTAGACGACGATGCTTCTTCTTTTAAACCTCGTTCAACTTGATAATCCTTTGTGTATATTGCTGGATAGGCATAGCTCACAAGATGCAATTGAGTTGCAACTTTATGTATAGATATAGGCAACCGCTCTATCAACATATCAAAGTCAATGTCTACTCCGAAGCAATTACGGATCGCCCACAAAAGTAGTACAGCTCCTCCTCTATGTGCACAATCAGGCAAAACCCCAACTGGACAACCACATAATGAATACGGAGTAGGTGATAGAATCCATCCATTGACAGTCTGTTCGAATACTAGACGTGTTGAGTAAATCTTTCCTTCCGTGCCAAGTCCCTTTTGGGATGGAGCACAACTAATCTCAACAACGAAGAAAGTACTATCAGGCAATAGCTCTGCCTTAAAGTCAGATGATACTTTGATATCCCGTAAATCATAGCTTCCTCCCATTAGGTGCTTGAGACATCTCGTGCGTTTTGAGTTGTGTGTATTAGAGAAGAAAGTCTTCATGAACTCATCATCATCAAGACATAGACACTTATCTCCACGGATTTCGTCCAGCATATCTTGTCTTGTCTTCCATTCTACATTAGCGGTAGTTGGCTGCACTATAGAAGTAGCTCGGTACCCCCCACCTCCTCTTAGAACAAAGTGTGGCAGTGCATCTGTCTTATTCTTACGTACCAATCTAACCATCGTCTCCATCTGCTCACGATCCAGTTCACAAGTACTACAGCCTCGGATAGATAGCCACAACTCAAGCTGCCTTGTTGTAATGAACTTCAATGGTACTGCATTAAAGTCAATTATAGCACCGGGTGATACTTTTTGTGGGGGGTCACTTGAGTTGTACTGATCCTCAACACAATCAATATCCTTGCCCGTACGAACATACTTGCCATCTGCACCACCGACGTCGAAGAATTGTCGATATGATGGAGCATCAGCATCATTTGCATTATCGTGTCCCTTTCTAAGTTCTTGACTTGGTATGAAACCGAGCATTGGATTATCCTCCCGTAGCGTATAGAAGTCGTCACCCCGCTCGGATACTTCTGCCGACATACTACCCAACTCAATAGCATATTCTCCGAGCTTGAGAGCATCTTTTGGCGTCATATCTTCTTCTGTTGGTACAATAATGAATGCCGGTGCATGTTTCCAATAGTTGATAGACTTTTTTAACTTTTCTGGGGTGTCATGATTAGATATGTAATGGTTCCTATACTGCTCCTTTGCATCTTCCGATTCAAGAGCTAGATACGTATGCATTATGTTAGCACATGCAGCTCTCCCCTCACCCATCTTTCCCTTTGGTATATAATCAGTACCCAACATATTAATGTAGAAGAGTAAATCATCATGACAAATTGTTTTATTTGGGTGACGGAACTCCTTTGGCAACACTTCTTTTGTTAGCTTGTCATAACTCATCATCTTTACCTTTCCCAATTTGTTAACAGATTTGAAGACTCGTTTGATCCCATGTGCTAATATGTCCGTGTCAATTGAGTCTACTGCATCAATAATGCCTTGTGTTTGTAATGCAGCAAACTGACTATCAGCTTCAAAGGGTGCACATATAACAATATATCGTTCCTCCCTAGCCGTAACAATAACTTCATTTGTGATATCTTCACGGGGCATGATTAGTGCCTTCCTTAACTTGTTTACCCCTCAACTGTATACTTGTCTTCATTCTTATATGCATCATCCAATTTAGTTTGACATTCAATTGTATCTTCCTTTTTAGAATCATGCCGCAGTGCATGCTCTTCATCTTTTAATGGATGAGAAGTACCATCTAAGACATATATTACGTCATACTTATTTCTCGTGTAGATTTTTGCTCTCTTAATGCATGATGTTGCCACAGATGTTACAGGCACCCTTGGAATAGAATGATACTCTGATGATACTTTACTATTCAACCTCGGATTACTGAGTGATTTATATACCCATACAGATATATCAACTGCAACAACTGGGCGGTAGTCACTGGACTCATTCTTCTCTTTGATTATCTTCTCTCGTTGAACACGAAGTGATGTATCAATAGAACTGCTCTTGCTAAACAGCTCAGTACCTTTCTTTATACCCATAATAACTATTATCTGTGTTGCTGATGGATAGGATTAATTGATTGTGAATAGAGTATACAAATACATACCAAAGCGCATGAGAGAAGTAGCGGGTTAAATGAGACAAAATCTTAGAATATGAAGCAATATTTTGGCGGATATATAGCGCCTCACACAGCCATGTATACAACAAACCGGCCACAGAAATGAATCCACCGATCAATTCTGATCTCAGGAGCATGTTATGAGGGTATCAGACGCTATATCCATCGTCCTACCACCTCTTCTTGACAATAGATACCAACATCATGCATTAAAATGACTTTTTGCTAAACATACCTAGGGCTCTTCACACAGCCAGATTCGTTCAGTGGCGGCTTTATTATTAGAATCAGCGTGAAAAGTTGGTCTAGTAGGTATATTTACAGCTTTGTATCATCAATATTGATGGTGTAGGAGTAGTCGTCAAGATAATCGATTGTGGGGGGCAATTGCTATTTTTTTTAATTTTTGAGATTTTTGGGTTTGCGGACCCTAAGAGTTGGTCTGAGTTGGTCCAGCACACCTTATTATTAGTGGTGTTATTAGACTGAAATAACGTGACAGCAGTTCTGGTGTGCAATCTACTAACAAATACTAACTTACTCGCCTAAAACACCATATCTGCTTGGTCTTGGGTACAGTATTGGTGTTTTTGGCCAGTCCTTTTTTACTAACAAAGCCACAGTTATGGTTGATTTTCTTTCTAATGGGGTATCTAATGTCCCATCTAATTTCTGCTCATAATGTACGTAGGACATTAGTACAAGTCTGATTTTATACTTCGCAAGAGCATCTAAGAAGCAGAGTGGGATGTGGTTGACCGTTGCAAGAATAAAATGACTCTTTAATGTCCGGGCTGGACAAATGTTGAGCCCATTCTTTCTTATTAAAAGAAAGAATCATTTTTCCTCTCTTTTGATTGCAATAAAAGAGCTCTATTAGCGGAGCTATTAGCCATATCATGGCCGGCCCTACCAACCCCACCGCCGGCGGTAGTGGAGGAGGAGTCGATAATGGTTCCCCCTTCACTTTAGATACAAGAAATAGTCATTTGCAACCAGATCCGAACCCTCAAGCATACCGACAACACACACAAAATTGGCATCTCCGAGATCGTCATGCAACAACCAATAATAATAACTACTTTGCAAACAATCCAGATGATATGGTAGAGGGAGAAGCAGATAATCCCGCCGTCGGAGGTGCCGCCGTCGATGAAATAATGGGTGACATACTACATACTAATAATGATACCGCCGCTGGCGCTACCGCGTATACAATCAATACTACATGGTCTATGCCTCGTCGAGCAGCATACGAACCTCATCTCCGATCACTTATGAGTTTTGTTCATGGACGACCCGAAATAGATCCTTATCAAAAAGATACAACATTCACAAGAAATCAACTACTACAATTGCAACCTGAGCATATAAGAGATTGGTTAGGGAAGAAGTCATTTGGCAAACCAAATTGGTCATATGAAGCTGGTGATCGTCCAACACACTATAGATCCTCTTCTATGGAACATTCTAAGAAATGTGTTAGCTTCTTTATGCCACATGATAGTCCTTGGGTTAACGGTGCGGGTAATCCTACAAAGAGTGGTATCATCACGGACTTGATAAAGTATGTTAAAAAGTTAGAGGTACGAGGAGAAGGAGCCGAATCAAAAGCAAAACGAGCTCTCTCACAGGTTGAATTTCGTGGTGAATTGCGTATTCTTCCTAACCATAAAGACGATTTGAAACATAAAGTTACTTATCGGACATTTGGTTTATTACAATATCATACAATTGGTAGAGTAGATGATACAGCACACTTTGAAATGAAAGATCCTCGCTCACATGACAAATTTGCAGATGCTGCACTAAGAATAAAGGTAACATGGTCAAAGAATGTTAATGACGAACGGGAATGTCCTGATCAAATACTCTTCGGCTCGGGTGATGATGAGTACTGTCTCTTAATTGCATTGATCCTTCACTTTGAAACATTCTTAGAGGTGAATCCTGAGGCAAAGTATATGTTTACAAAAGCAGACGATGATGAAGCACCTAATAGGTTGAAGACAAACTACCGTACCGTGCTCAAGAAGGCAGTCTGGGATAAACAAGAGTTCAAAGACCTGTCAGAAGATGGAGAAGAGGGTGATATTGGTACCCACAGCAAGAGAAAGCTACCAGCAACATACGCTATTATTTGTGGTATGCTTACTGAGCAGGTAGAGATTCGTGGGCGTTGGAAAGGAGCAAGAGGAAATAAAATTGTCAACAGATACATTGATACTAAACAACTTTATCAAGATGCTAAAGTTGCAGAGGTACTTTGTATTGGTGGAGCTATTATGTATGAGATTGTCGAAGAGCTGAAGGATACCATCACCGACGATTGGCTATTATTGAATGTTGTACCACACACAAGACGTCGGTTCAGCAATGATAAGAATCTATGTTTAGTTCTTGCAAAGGCATTGCTTTATATTTGTTTAAAGGAAGTACAAGAAGGTGATGCTGCTGTGGTACCTGTGCCAGTTATTCTACGAAATAGAGTACGATCGGCATATGCTTTACTCGATCTCGACGAACAGCATCCCGTGAAGAAAGTACCACTTCACATCCATCGTGTCAGTGAGTCATTGGTTATTAATAAGATTACAAATGATAATAGTATTGGTGCAATGATTAATAACGGCACTACTGCTGGTGTGGCGGCTGTTGGTGGAGGTAGTATATCTAATGAGATATTGCAAACTTTGGTAATTCGTATGCAAAATTGTGAGCAAGCTGTTCAACAACAAGCAACATCATTACACTCTGCCATCACAGAGCAGCACAACTTTAATGCAAGGCAATTCAGAATTCTAAACAACAATGTACGGTGTATTACTGGTACTATTCAAGGAGGATTTCATTATCAGAATAGAAACAATCAACAACTAACATTTGTAAATACAAATGGTGATGCTGATGCAGTTGTGGAGGATACTAGGGCCACATTAACACCCAATTTGCGTTGTTTAAAGAGTTTATGGAACGAATATCAGTTTGGATTACAGGGTAGGAAAGCAGCAAGAATGTTCACTACTGCTGAGAGGAATAAGGATAGAGTTACAAAGCAAACATATTACAGGAGGAATATCATATGGGATGTTATGTCAAAACAGATGAGGAGAGGCCTTACTATTGAACAATCTGTTAATGAGATTCATTCAGTATATGGAACTAGAGCTTCTATATCAACGATCAGCAAGCAGATTGCAAAAGATAGAAGAACTTATGCACACAATGACGGATATCATCCAAACTTGTCCGTATAAGTAGAGAGGGTATCCTTTTGTATGAGATGTGTTAGTAGTATTATGTGGTGTTTAGACGTTGTACTTTGTATTATTTGTAGTTCAGTTTAAGATAAATATGGAGTTTGAGTTTATATCAGTATTAATACATACCAGTCTTAGAAGTTGTATCTAAATGAGCTCGTAACTCTCGTATCTAAGTAGGTAGGATACCCAGTATCGTTTGGATTAAGTATTGCATTTTATTCATTGAGATAAGTATCTGCGAGGAATTCATACCAGCACTTATACTTTTGACGCACCATGTCCCGAAAGATAGGGTATAGTTTGCTCATGATCTTCGATCTCTGAAATGTGAAAGCAACACGAGTCCTCAATTTCAATACCACTTCCTATTTTGAAATCTTCTCGGTTATAATTGAGCTGTCATATGTAGCTAAATTAGTCTGTAACTTTTCTAGTACTCACTGCACACCGCTTCTCCCATAGTAAAATTTAGGCAAAAAGTCACAGCCGTTGGACTTCAAAGGGGAATAAAATTGGTATCCTCTCTTGGGGGTTGATTATGCTTTTGATTACATACAAGTTGCCTGCCTCGGATGTTGCTAGTAATCAGCATTCATGACTATTAATCCCCTGATCAAATGCCATCGTGATACTCCCGTCCCACTGTCTATAAGGCACGGTGGAACAAGTTAAGGTCTTTAGGCTCTCAAGTTGTAGGCGTAGGTTGTTGAGATACACGCAGCTCCTTTTCTAGCCTGTCTGATAGATGACGAGCATCATCCTCTTCCAGTAATCCAAATGCTACTACATCAACTTCACCCTCATTTGTGTTTTTATCTTCACTAGTATCCGAAGAGTAGGTAGACAGCCACGAAGCACTCTCAATTGCCGCAACATCTAATGCGATATCTTTTGGAAAAGCTCTACACCCCGCCCCAAGAAGAGGTAAAGCTACTCTCTTACCAGTCTTTCCTATATGTCGTTTGTTATTCAGACCGAATAATCGTAATGAGTTATTGATGAAACCATTCTGTATGCTGGTATCTTTATTTGTATTGCTATCGAATGCTGCTTTGAATGACTGTCGATAGCAACTTCTTAGTAACTCTTTTGACCATGAATGTATACTATTGTTATCATCATCACTATCACTATCTAATATACCCAATACTTGTTTTAATTCTGGCGTTATTGATGGAGGATAATTATAAAATGGTGGAGTTGTATGAATAATTGTATCATAATGTTGTTGCAACTCTTCTCCTCCAGATGATGTAGTTACCGCTGTACCAACTGGACATTTCACACTTCTCTTCTCATCATCTTGTACATTATCATCATGTAATTTAGAAGATTGTTGATTTATATATGCATGTGAATATTGATGTGTGGGTACTAATGAACATTCGGCACGAATACGTAATCCACCGAGTTGGTGAACTAAGCCATCTATTGTTTCTGCAGCAAACAGCATACCGCTACCTACATCCATACCGCCCCATTGAGAAACATATCCAACTGGATTCCATGTTCTATTCGGCTTTGCTAATGGTTGAGGTCCACCTCGAGGAAAGTAGGGCTGCAATAATAAGTATATGAGATGTCAAGATATTTACTTCAACTATTATTAACCCATGTGGATATACACACTTACAAATGAGTTGGGCCCAGTGAGATTAGGATTGGCTGGATTTACAAGCACCGAGCATTGTGGAAGATGATTAGAATCGTCATTACTACCGACATCACACTGTTTACCAAAGTTTGTGACGATGCAGGGTGTAGAATATACTTCAATGGCCCTTCTTCTTGACGTCACGGCCGACGACGATGATGATTCAAATCTTGCAATGAGCTGTGGCAGAGCAGATGGTTTATACCACGCCTTGGAGACCATATCATCCCAAAGCTTGTGAGGATGACTTTGTTTTTGCAAAAAAAATGACGAGATTTGAGTATCGACATTAGTTACATCTCCAACGACAATCATCTTTGAAAGAAGGGAATCGATCGTATTGCAATAGATATCATCTAACTTCAGCCACATGCAGAGTTAGATTCATCTGTTTTAATGATTTTTCACTTGGTATGTGTTCGTGACGCAAAAAGAAATTTCGTACTCGTCAATGTCATCTCCATATCTCTGATCTGATATCATTCTAATGCCCTAAAAGCATAGTGTGTAGCTCTCATAGACCTTTTATAGATGTGGCTGATATAGGATCATATCATTCACTATTTTGATATCGAAACAATAGAAGGATACCCTACCCATACTTCAGGTATCCTTTGGCAACAATCGTTTACATGTATTATGAGTTAGACTAAGCATTCTCCTATATACACTCTAGTCATATGCTTTCTAGAGGAGTCAAGGTCCTACTGTTCCCAATTCATATCCTTGCCGGAGCTGGAGTTGTTGTCTTTCCTTTTCAAGAGGAATGGTCCTCTTTTCACTACAAACTCTACTCCATTTCATACCAAGCACTTCTGCTTCACTTTTAAAAGGAATATTCAATGCAGTATAGCCAATACGAACGCATCTCTTGGCATCTTCTTCTGTCATACATCGATCGATAACCTCTCCTTTCTTCTGGCACTCTACATCAATGATACTACATATGTTTCTCACCTCCCCAAGGTTTGTTTTGTCTCTTTTCTTATTCACCATGTCGCTTGGTTCGAATATTTTCATTGGTGACAACTTTTGATTGGGGTTACCTTCCACATGACTACCACAATGATATAAGATGTACATTCCCTCTAAGCTTAGCCTGGGAAAGACCCATGAACTAGGAACTCTTCTACTCTGGCCATCTTCATGTTCAAAGAATATGTTATCCTCTGGAAACGAGCCAAGAGAGAACTTCTTTCTACTTTTCTTGACAACGGGTGTCTTTGCGGCTGTGAGATTCATACCCAACGAAAGCAGTTTCTGAACACGATCATCTGGGAGTTTCTTCTTTTTGTAAAACTCCCGTTGTTTCTGGCACCACTTGGCTAGATCCTTATAACCACCATAACCCAAGTCCTTTTTATATTCGAATGGAACGTCAGTATTCCCGTGTTGCTCATGATATTCTTTCAAAGCGTTAAAGTTTATATTCCATGCAATATCATTCCGAGCCAACCCATTCTCGGTACCTATTTCAGTTAGATTAACACCCAGCCCTTCTAACATATTAGCTTGTTGAGGTGGAAGTATATCTTGTTTGTGAAATCGCTTCTGTGTTTCCAACCAAGTGAACAAACAACCACCAATTCCATCACTATAACCAGGTGGTAGTACATTAACATTTCCATTGGTTTGATAATATTTCTTTAATTCTTCGTAACAACTCTTCCAAACATCAGAAGTAAATATTGATACATCAGTGGTAGTAGGCGTCGAATTAGAAGAAGGTATAGCTGCAATGATTGCATCGTAGCCTCCATATTTGTTTAATGGATCCCAATCAAAGTCAATGGCTAATAACTTTTGATGCTTGTCGTCCGATAACTTGCCCTGTCGGAGGTTGGATCGTTGAGTTTTTACCCAGGGACCTAAGTGGGGTAGCCTTTTTGGAACTCGAGTGTGACCATTTTCTTGCCTGTATAAGAGAGAGATCAGTAGTATAAGTGAGTGACATTGAATCAATAGGGAAAGTAGCTTAATCACAACACCACACATACCTCCATGCAACTAGTGTAGCATAACTCTTCTCCCAATTCTCATCACTATTGTAATTCGGTATCTTTCTTTTTCGAACACTTAAATCAAGGCCAACATCCTCCAACAATTTGATATGTTTACTACTTAACTCTTTCTTATTGTATAACGATCGTTGTTTGCCAATAAACTTGTCAAGAAAAGCTGATAAAGGTGAAGCTTTATAATGTTCCGGTACTTCAACATGTCCATGATCTCTCTTGAATTGGACCAATTCTTTGTAGTTACGGTTCCATGCTTCATGGATGATGGTGGATGTTACATTTGTGCCTGGTTCGAATATAAATCCCTTACTTTCAAGTAACTTATGTCGATCAATATCCAGGGCTCCATCATTGTATTGTTGACGCTGATTGTATACCCATTGGCCTAACGTTTCATATCCATCTGGATAGGATTGCGGTACATTCATATTCAAATGTTGTTTCTTGTACTCAATCAACTCTCGGAATTTATTATCCCAATTTGTATTTCCAGTTAATTTCAATGGTTCGTATTCAAAATCAAATCCCTGTTGCTTGAGAGAATTGACACGTTCTGAATCTAACTTTCCTTCCCAATACAGTTGTCGCTGTTGTTCTACCCATTGTCCAAGTGACAAATCATTTGGATCACGATAATGCAATGGTACATTGTTAACTTCACCGTTGTTCTGTTGTTTGTACTTGCATAATTCAGTATACTTTTGTGCCCATCCATCGGCATGACGAGTAGTATAATACTGGTTTAGTAGTTGTTGATATTGTAACCATTCACTGTGCCATTTGTTGAATTCTGCTTTATCTCTTTCATTTTGTTCATGCGCTGCCATGGTTTGTAATACTGCAGTTTGTGTAGCCAGTGCATGTTGGTATGTTTGTTGAGTTTGCTGCCATTGTACTTGCTGCCATTGTGTATGCAGAGAAGGTTGTTGAGGTTGTTGAGGTTGTTGAGCAGGTGGCGGGTATTGCCATTGTCTGGCAGGTATTTGTTGAGGTAATGCTTGTTGTTTCTTCGCCGATTTACTAACATCATTCACTCTAATATCATTCAGCTGAGTAGTGGCGCTGCCACTGACACAAATTGATTGTGAATCATTAGTAGCCGTTGTCTTAGCTTGCTCCTTTTGTACAGAATTGTCCTCTTTCGTATCGACTCCAATTCCAAGCTTCTCTTTATTAACATCAATATTATACTTTGGTTTCTTCTTTTGTGACTCGGTCTCTTTCTGATCAACAAGTTGTTGCTTTCGTTTCTTATCAAATTCATTTAATATATCTTTATCATCTTTCCGTTTCA
>Ga0075437_12190_pt1 | contig 14099 bp, 11 predicted proteins | sample MintriMetagenome_FD_74266 | JGI IMG/M metagenome (GOLD analysis project Ga0075437, IMG submission 74266) | Marine eukaryotic communities from Monterey Bay, USA to study complex ecological interactions - Minidiscus trioculatus and... | ecosystem: Environmental > Aquatic > Marine > Unclassified...
TTATCTCCTTTTTGAGTTTCATTTGCTACCGATTCGGATGTACCGTCATATTCAGCAGTGGAGCCTTTGATATGGCCATTGTTGTTATCAATGTGTAATTTCTGATATCCCTTAACTATGGATATTGATTTGTGTGGTGTACCATCATTACTTGAGACAGTCACAAAATTCTCACCCTCGGATAGACTCGTCAACTCTGCCGTAACCCCATCTCTGCATACATTATTATTAGTAATAGTTGAATCTTCATTCATAGTAGTACCAGCAGCAGCAGACGATGGTATACGCCACTTTGCAATAGTATGATATACCTCCTTCTTATTCTTATGTTTATCAACATTCATTTTTATTGTTGCTATTTGCTGTTGAGTTGGAGGTGTGCGGCCCTTTTGACCAGTAAGCACATTTGTAGGCATATTGCTGAACTGAAGGAGGTTTATATATATAGATTACAATATATAGAATTGAAGGGGTATGTATTACTATAATTTGATTGATAAGAAGCCAAGAAGCAATGTAAATCTTACTTCCTAAAAAAGATACATATCTCACAATGAAGAGACTAATGGGACAACACCAATCAATGCGTGTATGAAGAATACTATAGATGACTAAGTACTCTATATTCATATACACGTTTTATTTTATCGTGAGACACCTCCATATCTTTGGGTAGAAATAGCAACTTACATAATACACCCCCTAAATTTGGCATACAATTATAACTTCAGAACTGTATTGAAGCACCTCCAATATTAGCCAGCAAGGGTTCCTGTTTTGCAATTGCCATGTATGGAGCAGCGGATCCAGCATTGCCACGACGTTGTCCACCTCTAACACCTCGCTCTCTCGCCGCCCAAGCATTATTGCCCCCTGTATTACCTCCACGTCGTTTAGTTGATCGTCTCTTATACGATCGTTTTCTCCTCCTTTTTGCCCCTGGAGCTTTGGACTTGGAAGATGTCGTCTTTGACGCAGTTGTCTTTCTTCGTCTTTTAGTTGTTGGCTTGGATGTTGTAGTCTCTGTTGTCATTGACAATCCAGGCAAAGAAGTTGCTCTTCTCTTCCTCCTTCCACCAGACTTTCTCTTTGTACTAGTTGCTACTGTAGTATCATCGCCTTTCTTCTTTGCCAATCTAACTCCATTCACACCTGTTCCTGATCCACCTATTACATCATTCCGACCATTCATACAAGCATAATCAGAAGCCTTCTTCAAATTCCCATTACTAGATTGAATTGGAGTTGATCGCCGTCTTTTCTGCCATGAAGGCATTTGTCTCTGCTGTCTCGCCAGCTCTGGAGAAGGCAGTGGTCTACTTTCTACCTCCGACAGTTCACTATCTGAATCCTCAATATCAATTGTGTATGCTTCTGGATGCTTGGGAGGAGATCGTTTACGTAGTCTGCTCCTTCGTTTCTTTTCTGATTTGTTGTTTTCTTTTCCTGTCATATCCTTCCCCGCTGGCATTTTAACATCGAGTTCACACACACTATTATCATCTTCTTGTTGTTCATTTTGTTCATCGTCTTCACTATCAAGAAGATCAACACATTCAACAATTGAATTAATCTTCAATGAGCTTTCCTTTTTCATCTCGTCTTCTTCACTATCAACAAGATCACCATAGTGCCCGTCATCTTCAACACTACAGCCGTCACTTTCTTCTTCCTCTACACTATCATCATCACTACTACTACTATCACTTTCAGATTCATCTGAACTTTCATAATTCTGTTCAAAGGAAGCAAAGGCATTCCAACCTGCATTATTTTTATTTCTATCCCTACCATCATTAATCTCTTCTTTGTCTTTAATACTACCATCATCGGCCGAATCATCATCATCGGAGCTTTCATAATTTGATTGTAATGAAGCAAATGCATCCCATTTCTTCTTCTTTCCTCCGCCATCTTTAGATGTATCTTGTATTTGTTTTATATCATTTTGATCCTCTTGTGTTGGTGCATGTGGTTGCTTTCTATTATCGAATTGTTGGGGTGACTTATCATTATTATCATCTACATCCGTATTTATTGATTTGTCGGCATTATTGAAATTACAAGGCTGCGTATTATTATCCATACTACTGACTGGTATATCAATACCACTAACAAGTTGCGAGGTAGATGGTTCATCTGCATCATTTTCTACTCGCTTAATGTTACACATTGAACACACTAGACTGTTCGTATTCAACCACGTACACGATTTACAAACCCATGCCATCCTTCAGTTACAATATATACTAGGTATGATATTACTATAGTTCGGCCTCACCCTACCATTGCTATTCATAGAGAATATTCACGCAATCTCAAAATGAGAAGTCTATAAAAAACGAAGCCGGTATCCACAGGACGCTACATAAAATAAGTATGTAATAAGACAATCACTAAACACATCATATTGATCGTAGACATTATCCCCTAGTATTCTATACATTTATTAGCTACACTTCACCTCTATTAGGTTTGTCCTAATCATAAATCAATTTCACATTCACATCAAGTAACTCTATTCACATTGTAACTCCCTAATGTCTAAGCTTTCAATTCCAACAAGTAATTCTGTTGGTCTTTGTCTGACTTTTCTAGAAAGTCTTTCACATCTGAGATTAGATTTGAGATCTTATCATTCCCTGCCGCTTCTTGCTCCACATTGGTATCTATTTTCTTAGCCGCTAGCCTACCTCTTGGAGTGTACGGACTAGATGTTTGAGTATCTTTCTTTGAGGCGGCACTCTTTGGACTTAGTAGCCGAATCTGTCTCATCTCTTCCTCTAGAGCTTTATTCTCTAGCATCAACTTTTCACTTGGCGATAATGGGACCTTAAATGTCTCGGCATCATCAAAGTTGAACTTACTATGAACAACAGGAGGCGTGGATGAAAACTTTCTGTAACTCGAATAACGAAGCTTTGCCTTCTCAAATCGCTTAGTGTTGTATCTTCGACCTGTATTCGATACGAGTCGACTATCATCATCATTGGTATTCGATGTATTATCGATTGATGGTGCTGCAGTACTGGCAGTTGTATCTTTACAGTCGTCATCGTTCTTATTCATATCTCCAAGGCATACTCGCATCTTGTCCATATTAAGTTTATGTTGCAGTCTCATCTTCTCAATACGTTCTTGTACTTCCATATCAATCTTGCTTTGAGTTCTTGGTGTATATACGCTTGTATGATCCTTCGGTTGATGAGCAATACTTGAGGGAGTGTTGGGTGACGACGGTTCAATGTTCTCTTCCTGACTTGGAGAAACTGCAGATCTAATCTTACAAATTTGTTCATCATGCCGTCTTTTGATCTAAATGAAGACGAAAGAGAGATGATTGTAACATATGTTAGTAAATGTGGGTTACAAATGCAATCAAAGGAGGCGGTGAAGGTCAAACGAGTGGCTACATCGCCGAGACTTCATTCAAACATCACATGTGCATAGATAAAACAAAACAAACGCGGACTTTCCAGGATCGACAACACACGGACCACCACTATCGGCAAGGATACGTGGATTGACTGCAAGGATATATGCTAAAGTAAAGGAGAAAAGGGGAATGATGCGTTTTAGAGGAGAGAGAACAGAAGATACACATCGATTATCGATGATGACACATTGAGATATTACTCACCCATTGTCAGAAAGGTAGCAGATGCCCCAGCAAGCTATAATGTGATAGTTATACAATATATTAGATATCAAAGAATGGAGAAGAAAAAGAAATACACTATTCCGATACATACCTCTGTTGAGAATGTCGATCCGCGCTCCTATGATGGATGACGACGAAGAGAAGAGATATCATATATATATGAAAGTTATGTTAGATGAGTGTATCTGATACTATTGAGTAAAGATCATACAACCCCGAAACCTCACCTTGATCTGGAAGAACTTTCCAACAAAGGAATCATCCACTTTAGTGTTGAGACTTTCAATAAACTTCATTGCAATGATGTGTGATGTGTGATGGGGGGAGGAATCAAAATAAGATATGTTTTTGATAAGTTGTCTACCTTGGATGGATCACCAAATCATCAACAGCCTACTGAATAATAGACTAATAAATGCAAACTCTCTACATTATGCCACTATTATCGTATAAAAGAACACATCTCATGCACATGGTCAATATCTTTTGTCTTTTGTTCTTTTGCAAGAAAAAAAAGAGGAAGTACCTCGTATTCAGCCAAATCAACCTGATACGAACTACGGGTACGAATTTATTATGAGAGTTTGACAGTGTTGCTATTTGCTATGTACTATGTGATGAATCATGATGATGTGAGTAATGATGGTACATCCTCGACGACTACTCACCATTCTAGTCTCATGTATAATATCCATCGAAATATGTTTTCTCATTGCAGCACATTATCATATATCCAACTCACACCATCAGACTGTCAATATCCAAGATTTTTATCGACATGATGGTGCACCATCAACTACTAAACAATATAAACCAGACTATACCAAATTCAATACGTCACATCCACCAATATTATATTCATCATACGTCGAATCATTAAATTCACTACCGGATGGTAATCGTTACCAAAACATGTATTGCAAACACAAAATTTTACAAACTATTATGCAAAAAATTATGATGCAAATGTAGATGCGCCTACATTGTTTGTTTATAATCCAAGTATTGTACAGTTATATCCCTCTTCATCAGCATCGTATGAAATTCATATACCGAATTTGCAATACTTGGCAACATTTCGTGTCTCGTCTATACACTCTTGTGGCTTCCCGACGTACGAGTGAGTATTGAATAATTGATGCTGTTTTATATTTATCTCACATAGTCCTCTCTCTCAGCTTTTGGAATCATCCAGTAGAATATGTCGGTATTGCAATACTCAATATTAATTTACAAGTAGCCACACTTTCCAACAACAACAAAAACAACAACTATGATTCATTAGACATTGTTGTAGATCTAAACAAACATCTGCCCCAAATATATGGCAGACAGTTCACTAGAAAACAACGCAAGAGGTTATTACAAGATGTACGGTTATTTCAATTACATGATAGAGTATATTTGAGTGTAGAGGCTTGGTTGATATCGATATGTATTCAAATTATTGACAAAGACGGCTTATCATCAGATTTGATACCAGAGTCATCACCAGCAATATGCAAACCAAATGATAATCTGGAGGAAATACCAGCTCTGTACAGAAGCAATGATAGATTAAAGTTGTATGTTACTGGAGATATAATACATGTTCAGGGTACAGTCACTCCCAAGGGTGTTATAGGGAAGAACTTCCAATACTTTGTATCATCAACATCTGACAGAGGAAGAGATAAATCAAGAATGAATGTCTTGATGGAATTTTATCCAGCCATGCCTCGTCAATTGTATGATCTTGGTCAGGAGATTGCCAAAGTAAACTTGCCACATAATGTACCAGGAGATCACAAGCTGAAACAAAAGACCGTAGTGGATATACAAAAGCTTCGAGACATAGAATCAAATCAACACCCAGATCCAATCAATAAAGTTTCAAAATCATTAGACGGTACTCTAAAGTCATTTATCAAACGTGACAGAGGATCAGCATGCTGTGTATTGATAACAAAATCACATTATCAAGATATACTACCGTCATTACCAGCATCATCAATATCAATGTTAAAACAAGTCAACTATACATTTCAAGTAGGTATATCACATTCCAAATCAAGAAACAAAATGCCAAGTAGTCAAGGTGACCGATACAATTACTTGTCAAGGTTATATGCCGTATCAACTGTCGAACCATATAAAGTTTTAGCTCGGTCTGGCTTATTCTGCTTTGATTTCCCAAATGAAAAGGAAACAGCAAGAATAAGCTTTAGTAGTGTCGGTAATGAATACACCAAACTTACACAACAAAAGAAGTTAGAGCTATATGGCAAGACATATAATTGTCCGAATATACACTTTATAGACTCTATCATTGACAAAGCTACCGATGATACACGAGTAGTAGTCTCTTTGGGTGTTAATGATTGTGTACCATTGTTTGTGGAAATGAGTAAACGTGATATTGTCATTCATATATTCTCCAGATGATCCCTTGACAAGATGAACATTATTAGACGGGCAGGCGGCACTAAGAAAATTTTTACTCCCATTATTTTCTTCATTCCGTCCCCTCGACTATCGATCCTCTGGACAATCAAGCAAACAAGAGAGAACTTAGAATAACATTGAACATCAAAGACAACTAATACTATGGGCAATTGTCAAACAGCCCTTGGCAAATCCTGCTCGTCATCGAATGAGGATGGGGCGAGATTAGATCTTAAATCAAAGGAAAGTATAGTTGGTGACAATCAGGTTAATATGTCACCTAATGAACCTGAAATAGATGCGTCTGCTAGTGGTAGCGTTGCAGTTTCTACCAACAGGGAACTATTAACACTTATTTTAGATAGTGTGGCTCCTCTGGGTGTTTCTACTAGTAATACTGAATTGGCAGAGGTAGAAGTTGGCAGTGTCTCATCCTCTACATCTTCTTCTAGTATTGGTGGTGTAGAAGAGGAAAGGAGAGAAGTAGTGGATAACGATACTGGCAGTGTAGCAAGTGGTGACTCATTGGCAAGTTCAGCAGTCATCGTTGAGGATGTTTCTCACCAATCTGAAGATGATGAGATTAGGGATTTGCATGATTCTAACCGCAATTTACATCCTAGTGAAGGACAGTTAATGGAACCAACATCAGAGTCTTCGTTAGACGAATCTTCAGCGGAGTCTACACCATCTTCTACTGCTGAAATCAACGGACCCGTCTCCGCTGAGAAGTCAATAGATGTAACCAAAGCAAATGTGGAAGAAGATGAGTTGCACACCTCGCCATCATACACTAAAGAAGAGCCCAAGAGCAGCAAGCCACACCCTCAATGTTCACCTAGGAAATCACTCCATGTTCCGGTGCAAGATACTAATCAGAATGGAGATTTAGACGCAATAGTGAAGAAGAAGAAGGACGAGTCCAATGCAACGACTCCTAAAGAAGAGGAATCATCTCCTCAATTGAATCCATCTAATGACTCGCCCCATTGTCAACAACAACATTCTGAGGAAGTGCAAAACTTCCTATTGTTCACAGGAACTACGGACCACAATATAGCTAATCAATATCTTGAAATGAGTGGCCCGCATAACGTGAATATGGCTGTTAGTTTATACGTAGATCATCAACAACAGTCTCAGCGGGCTCGTCAAAAGACTGTGCAGCCACCGCCACCACCACCTCCGAAGAAGAAGTCTTGGGTACAAGTTGGCAACAAATGGGTCCCAGTCGATAAGTCTTGTATTTCCAAGCTCCCAGCAGATAATAATGGTACTGTACCTCAAGAGTTAACACTGAAGCCTCAGAAGGCGGTCTCACCTCTGCCAGCTCCATTCCACCGTCGTAGAAGAGTTGGATCCCCACCAATGGTTGTATCCCCCGATACAAACTACATCCCAAATGATGTGACAAGTGTGCAGCTTTCTGTTTCTTTCACCAGCCTTCAACCTGATACATTTAGAGACTGTAAATTATCACAGTTCAATTAAACAAAGGGCTTAAGAAGATATGGAGAGATACCTTTCGCAATTGTGTATCACTGAGGAGTTTGACTCTACCCTCCACCCTTGTCGAGATAGACAACCATGCATTTTGCGAATGCCTTAGTCTGAGGGAGGTTATATTCAATGAAGGACTCAGGAAACTTGGGAGAAGCGTATACAAGAGCTGTTTATCATTAACGCACATCAATCTACCATCCACCTTAACTGATCTCGGACTGGGAGCATTCATTCATAACATCAATTTGAAAGAGGTGATAATCAACGAAGGTCTTAAGACAATCCAGCAGCAAACATTCTCAAAGTGCTCAGCATTAGAAAGTATTACATTTCCTTCCACTCTCACTGAAATCGGTACAAACGCATTTAGTGAGTGTATCCAATTAAAGGAACTGGTACTTAACGAGGGATTACAAAAGATTAGAGCTGATTCATTCAAGGAGTGCAGCTCATCCTCTTCGTCGTTGTAGATAGGTTCTCATCAGCAACAATCACTTACTTAGAAACATACGTTATCAACCAACAACGATATATGCATTTTGCATTTTGCTAACAAGCCGTACAATTATGAAAAAGTGATATTGTGTATTAGTCCCATACAAATTAATTTTTCTTATGAAAAATATCACTCAACCTTCATTTTGCAACCCATCATTTCTTGTCATGCTCCGCATGTCGCCGGCTGCCGAGGCCAGGACGGTTGAGGCTGACAATGATCGTAAACGTCAGTTAGATAGCATACGTAAGGAGACAAAACAAAGTCGTAAGCAGTTGTTTAGCTTTGAGCAACAAGTAGGATTGAATGGAAGAAATGCTCTTCGTGAAGTTTCTAGCAATGAGCTCGTTCAACGAAAGGGTTCTTCGACGCAATCCAAGAAACAGAATCTCGACACGTCAAATACTACTGCCATTCACATTAGTGGCAAAGGAATATCCAAGGGTACAAACACAGAGCGTAATGTATCTTTCATTACGAATTTAATATTTTTGAACAAGACAGTACCAACGCCTTCAATTGCTGTCGTGTCATCATATGTCTCTATATACACTGTCAATCAATGCACTAGTAGTAACGAGATAGTTGTTGCAAAGTGCAGGCCACCAAGTGGAACGAATAAGGAGACATTCAAAGACTTTGCAAGATGTCTTGACAAAAGAAATGCCGTAGCAGAGTTACGCAATGATTCTAGTAGGATTTATTTCATCACACCTAAACTCCATAAAGCGAGTGATACCCTCATGGGGCTTGCATTAGGTTCTTCACAACGATCAAGTGAAGTATTTGCATTGATTTCTCTCCCCAAGACACGAGTGGTGTCTATACCACTCAGTATTCAACCATCAACAGGAAGTATCCTTCGTGGGATGAATGAGAAGAAGAAGATGTTAGATGTTATCAAAAATGTGTATGAGACATCGCTTGGTGTGGAAGATGATATCACTGATGCATTTGTAGATGCTACGAGATTTACGGAGAAAATCTTTGACCTGCCAGAAGAAACAGCATTGTCTAACGTGATAGAAATGATTTGTGGCGACTCATTTGGTAAGTTTGATCCATCCTCTTCACACAACTTTGTTTGTCAATTACTAATGACTTGACTCTTGGTATAGATGAACGCGACAAAAGGTTTATCAACCTCGTCAAACTTGCTACTCCGGCGATATTCTCTACTGATGAGCCAACTCAAAGTGTTGCCTTGGAGAATGCAATCCGCTCTCTAGCTTCTCCCTCTCCAACCGCCATAAGCAGTGGACTCACCACTACAACCAATACAACTCAAGCATTAGTTCAAGCATTGCCGTCATCTGATTCAACTCAGGCGGAACCACCCCCATCAGTATTGAGGTTACTTCCACTTCCCTTAACGAGTCTTGTTGACGAGAAGACGGAGATTAAGTCGCTTGCCATTGCTAAAGCTGCCGTTGACTTGCCTATTCTACTTCTTTCAAACTCCCAAGAAGGTATGAAAACATCTGATATATTCAGAGAATTCCCTAATGTCGATTCTGTGGTCGTTAGATCATTGTTGAAGTCGGTGGCTTCGGTTGATTCACATACCAAGCATTGGTCGGTTGTTTCTCGCCAGGCAATATTGAATCAAACTCAAGATGAGGTGTTGGTTGAGTATGTTGGCTTATTTGGATCTTAAGAATGTCTCGAATGTAGAGGCTTTAGATGCCGTTAAGCGTGTAATTTGGGGGATTGAGGAAAGCAGGAGATTTCCTGTACATCGGATTGTAGAATACGAAGGTATGTTTGTCTCATTTTTGTCATATTGTCTTCTCTAAAAGCAATAGTATCTCACTTACTTGTTGGCTTTTATGTTATGTTATACTCTAGGACCTCCTGAAACGGAGGATGATAGAATAGAACGAGAGATGTATTCCAACGAGTCGAGATTCTCAGATGATGTCCTCTTCAATCCTAGATTAGCTGTATACTATGAGTGCATTAGTGAGTTGTTGAGACGCGGTGATCCTATTTCAATTGCAATCGCACATTGTATGCTTCAATGGTCCCGAGGGTTGATCACTAGAGATAGTGGATGTGCATGTAGGCCCAACTATGAAATAGCTGATTGCTGTTCAATCAAGGTAGCAGATGCTATTGCAGCCGGTTTACCAAGTGTTCTCGTCTTGGGATCACATGCTCCACAAACAGCAGGAGCAAATGTCTGGCCAAGTTGTGCAACTAAAGTTTTCGAGTTTCAACATTGTGCTTCCATCCCTAAAGAGGTTGGTAAGCAAACAGCAGGAATGGTGAATAAGTTTGTAGCCTCTATGATTAAGCGAGGGATATGTCCCATTGTTACTCTTGAGTGTGGCACAGCCTGTGAAGCAAAAGACAATTTCATTCCATATCTTAGTACACAAGTTATTGAAATATCAAATGCTGATTTTCAGCAGGCTCACCTTCAAACCATCTCAACTCCAATTGACGACATGGAGTTGGAGTATCAACGCCTCCGATCAAACAAGTACCTGAACGGTGTAGATGAGAACAAAGAACGTACCATCGCTTCATTTGAAGTAGAGACTGGACAATCTGTCAATTGGAGACCACAAAGTAGTGTATTGGAGAGCTGTCGTGAAAATATCGAGATGTCTTTTGCCATGGCATCTCTTGAAGAAACAATGAATTCATTTGACGGTCGTTATGTGGAAATCAAGAACGAGAGAAGAACACGAGCATTGTACTTTGTAGAGCTTTCTAGAGCAAACTGGGACACCCCTCTCCTTGAATTATTGGACAAGATACAAATACCAATCAAATACAGAAGATATGTATTAGATAATCTTGGGGAGATGATGGAGCGCACACCATCGTTTAGAGACCATCCACCTACTCATCAATCTGAATTGCTAGTTCGAGACGTTCTTTCTCTCATGGGTAGTAGGAGTGTCGATAGTCAATGTGCTACACAAGGCCTTACTCCATCTGAATTGATGTCAAACGTAAGGAGTAAGAAAGGAGAAGCTAAGGAGCTTTTCATGGAGGAAGGAGCAGCTAGTCGAGACATGACTTGGCGTAAAAGGATGGATAGAGAAAGGAAGAAATGGATGAGTCGCGTAGATGATCTTGGAACATTGTAAGTGTCGTGTACCCCATGGAGATTCTCTAGGTTCCTGGGTAAGTCTTCAACGGGTAAATCTCAAGGGTATTAGAGATGACCCATCGTCATATGAAGACTATCAAATTGAACGTTTCAATATTTTGAACAATATGGGCTTTGATTGGGAAGTAAATCGTCACGGCGATGAAGATTGGGAAAACATGCGTATCGATCTGGAAGCATTCAAACTTGTCAATGGACACTGTAATGCTTCAACATTGGACAGTGACAATAAACAATTAGGAAATTGGGTATTTACTCAACGGAAAGCTCTCAAGGGTGTAAGAGATGATCAATCAGCATTCAAGGAACGTCAAGTTAGAAGATTTCACTTGTTAGATGAGATGGGATTTGCATGGGAAATAGGCAGAGGCTATAGAAATGTTTGAGTGAAGATTTAATATTACAGTATCAACAGGAGGCTAAGCTCTACAGCCGTCATCGGACAAGGCAATCGCATTACCGACTTTCATACACTAAGTACCTCCAATAACAATCAACTTTCATACTGCCAAGTACCTCCAATAACACCTGGTCCATAATCGATTACAACTTACTTGTAACTTTTCTGCATTCTTCTTCTGGTACCTACTTGACTATCATCCAAGTATTACTTTTCCTTCTACTCTAATTGATATTGGAGAGAAGTCATTTTCTGGCTGTGTCCGTCTGAGAGAAGTAGTACTTAACGAAGGGTTAAAGAAGGTTGCACGAGAAGCATTTAACTCTTGCCATTCATTACAAACAATCACGCTCCCGTCTACTTTGATTGAACTTGGAGTTGGAGCATTCTACAATTGTACTAGGTTGAATAAGGTCGTACTGAACGAGGGCCCCAAGATAATCGGGCCTCAAGTATTCTCTAAGTGCATCTCATTATCAAGTATCAACCTTCCTTCTACTATTGTTGAGATAGGTGTCAAGGCATTTTTTGGCTGCAGCCATTTAAAGATGATACTACTAAACGACGGTCCAAGAGGATTTGGTCTGACGCATTTGGTGAATGTACATCATTGAAACGTATCACTGTACCCTCTACTATCACCGAGATTTGTGTGCATTCATTTCAACATTGTAACAGCTTGATAGAGGTGCTAATCAATGAAAGTATCCAGGAGTTAGGGGCAAACTCACTCATTGTGGGCAAACTTCCTCTTAAAGAGTTGCGACTCCCTCTACTAGACTGTAGAAATCTTCGACGATTCAAATTTGCTAGCTTGTCGGCTCGTTTGGAGAATATCATTAAGAGGGGATACTGGTCGGAGATTGAGGACAAAGTGGATGCGATCGATGGTGTAGTAGAGAGAAGTGGTAGCGGAGAGCTGTTCATCTCTAGAGCCGTCATCAGACAAGGCAATGATAATACTTGGGCAACAGTTCAAAGATGCCTCAATCAGATTGCTAGGTTGATAAGTTACTACGAGATGAAAGAGGTAACAAGTATGGTTGATCTTGCTCTTTGGAAGTGCAAGATCAGTCAAGCATCAGCTATTAGCTCTTCTGACAGAGAAGCATGTCGTATTGATATGCCCGGTCCTGCAAAGGATGTGATCTTGCAATATCTATGGGGATATTAAGGAAATCATCTCTACATTGCATTAGCAATAGCCAGAATATACCTTGATCAATATTTATCACCTCTAAGATTAATACTTATCTATTATCTTTACTACTATTATACATACATGCCATATACCAATCTCTTTCATGACATGGCACTCAATCTACCCGTTGATGTGTTGACTCTTCTCATACCTCCCATACTCATACTCTTTGCACTTCTACCACTATCATCTGGCTCATTCTCTCCCTTGGTAGTACTCGCCCCAAGTCCTCTCTTCTTCCTCAATGATGCAAAGACGTTGTTTCCATGTACTGAGGATATCACTGGTGATGACGAACCATCATCCTTGCTATTGTTATTTCGTGAATGAATCGAAACAAACTGACGAAGTAGTGATATATGATATGCAAATGATTCATATATTGTAAAGTCTTTCAAAGCTTTGATCATTCCGATACTGTATATGAAGTAGAGAGGGAGTGTAGTTAGTATTGATGAGAAAGAGGAAACTAGTAAAGCATAATGAAAGATACATTTCACAACAACTTACACATCCGACACTTCTCTTGAATCGTCAACTTTCATACCGCCAAGTACCTCCAATAATACCTTTATCGTTACAACTTGTAACTTTTCTGCATTCTTCTTCCTGTCATCTACTTGACTATCATCAATATTCTGTTCTTCTTCTACTTCGTCATCTCCCTTCTTCTTATTCTGTTCTCTAAGTAATGTTAATAATCGTTTACATGTATCCTTAGATAACATTGTTGCCAATAATGTAGTAACACTTCGTTCAAACTTTTGATATCCAAGATAAGCATTATGTCTTGTTACTGATCCTTCTAATAATACAGATTTGGTAGTAGTATTACTCATGCTTATTGATCCTGAGAAATCTTTATTCATTTCAGTTGTATGATCTGCCGCCTCGGCAGCTATATCATGAATAGATATATTACCTTCCGGATTCTTCCCCTCTTTATGATGGATGTGAAATTGTGAAAATTCACAATTCATCAACTGTCCTGCATCCTTCCTTGATTTATGCCGGTATGCCATTGCTCCCTCTAACATTGTATAAAAACTCTCTGGCATATTATCAGGTAAATTTGGTAACTTTCGTAACCTGTCTGGCTTCGCCCCTTGTAATACATTAAATGTTTCCTGTAATCGATCTGCTGGATAGCCTGCTACTAATACATATAATGTAGCACCGGCAGACCATACATCTGTTTTGTTAGTGTATGTTCGTTGGAACATTTCGGGTGATATGTAGAATGCAGATCCTGCAAACGTGTGATGCCTGTCTACATCATCACTATTATTA
>Ga0075437_12743_pt1 | contig 13999 bp, 17 predicted proteins | sample MintriMetagenome_FD_74266 | JGI IMG/M metagenome (GOLD analysis project Ga0075437, IMG submission 74266) | Marine eukaryotic communities from Monterey Bay, USA to study complex ecological interactions - Minidiscus trioculatus and... | ecosystem: Environmental > Aquatic > Marine > Unclassified...
ACAATATAATACACTCATGGATGAGAACGAGGACAACGAATATTACTCTTCACTAATAACGAGTGCACTATTAAGTAATGAAAAGCACACTGTAGTACTGCCAAAGGCTTTAACAAGAGATATAATTGGGTTTGGTTTGTTAGGATCTATGAATGGCATATTACTTGCCATGTACTTTACAGGTACCTACCTTTCGTTCCTTAACATACCGGATGATAACATTGGAACACACTTAATCCTTCTTGATCAAGGTCATAATGGCTATTATTGCAGTTGTTTGACTAACCGATGAGTTTGTAGATGGTTGTAAGGAACATAATGAGGATGTCTACCCATCTACAGAATGCCTTGTTGAATCGTCAACTATGCAAATTAACGCCAAGAATCCGTATCGATAAGTTCCTGTATATAAACATGTTTGTTTCTTTGGGTAGTTTAGGTTTATGATCTAAACTAATATAGATGCCGTTCAGCTAATTAATCTTACCCCCGTATCGGCACTCCTGTTAATAAACTAACTATACTAACACCCACAAAGAAGGTAATACCCATCATTAGTTGTCCCATCATATATTGACATCCAATTGCCACAGTTCGTGAACAATTAAACTTTTCTTGTGTCATTTCTAAATATTCAGCGCTTAGTTTTGACATCCCTATTGCCATTGCAACACGAAATGGTTTGAGGAGTTGTAATACACCGTATATCATTGCATATGACGCGAGGAGTGCCTTCTTTTGTCCTGGTACTAGTGGTGATATACCAGTCTGTTGTGTGTGATAGGAAGGGAAGGGTAGAAGTTCGTTAGCAACTTATGATATGTTTCACATATCATATGCACGCAACAATATACACTTACCCTTTTGACTGTCATATACCAAGCAACACTTAAACTTATAGCACCATTCAAATTGCTAATAATTGAATATGCCAATGCAAAACTAACCCCCTTCTTTCTAATAGCAGCCTTATCTATACCAAAATTATTTGTGATCCGTTGGTACACACCTTTAAAACGGGGTAATGTTTCAATTTGTTGTGATATACGTCCTATCGGTCCCAATGGTTGACATATCTGTTCTACAGAATTTAACCAATAACCCATTGGACAATCCTCATCTATTCTTCGTTTGTTCATCTTTTCTGTTTTGAGTTTTTGTATAGCAAATTGAAATTCTTCTCTTGATATCTCGCCGTTACCATCGGTGTCTATCTCTTTGAAGGATTCGGTTATTTCCTCGTTTGTATAGTCTGTGGATGATAATGCTAGGTAATATTCATTCCAATCTATTGATCCAGAGTTGTCTATGTCAACTATTGAGAAAACTTTTTGTACACCTTCTGATAAAACATCTTCAGTTGTTTGTGTTGTTGTGGTGGTGGTTGTTGCTACTTTAGTATCAGCAGTATTGTTATCAATACTACTTCTTCTGTTATCTGATTCATCAATATCGTCACTTATGCTAGTACTGAATAAAGGTTGCAATTGTGTATTATGTGAAATGTATGTAATGTGGTGGTGGATAAATGGTCGAGAGGTAGAAGGAGGATGAGAATGAAAGGAGTGTACTGAGCACGAGGAGGTTATCACCGCCGACAGTATTATTATCTTATTATTGAACACCATACTCTATACTTCTTGTGGTCTATGTTAGTGCCTATGATAGATGGAAAGCTGCTGCTGAGTTGTTTCGCTAGCTACATAGTATGATAGTGTTCATCATTCGGCAGCCAAGAGGTGTTTTGGCGAGCCGCTTGCCATATATGGGATAAAACGGAATGGTATCCTTTTTTCTCTTCTAGCTAAATGACGAGGATAGGAGTGAGCGAGATTCAGAGACGTTAACAGACGACATATAGATGGATAGAGGGAGCAGCATACAAGCTACAGTTTACAATAGATACAAGGATATTAGATAGCAGTTAGGGCGGTGGCAGAAGACTGTGTGGTAGATCCGTGATAGATACTAATTGAAGAAAGATATACATTAATAATGACGTCGAAACCAACATTTTGTCACGATGCAAAGGCCATAGGTCTTGAACAACCATCTACAAAACTCGATACATCGGCAAAGCTATTCTTAGATCATTTAGGTTTGCCAACAGTACATCCACTATGCAGTGATGATACCACCCAAGCAGCAGTAGACACAACTATAAATGAAAAGCTAAACAATATAGATAATCTAACAATCATCGGCCAAGGTGTATTCGAACTACCATCCATTAACTTGAATACACAATCAGCTATACAAATTGCAAACAATCTACCACAACCACCCGTCATTGACTCTATATCATTATTAGAATTACATGATAATTCGTTATATCAATTGTTACTAACTGCTAGTACAATGTCAGCACCAACTATTGCAATGATGGAATTATGGTTACGTTTCTTTGCTGTTTTTATTTGTCCAGTTTGTATTTGTTGGTTGTTGCATAGAGAGATTACAAAGACAACAATAACCACCACACGAAAGGCAAAGGATACAAAACAACAAGATAAGAAGGAGAAGACAACTATACTTATCTCAATGATGGGATTGGCGAGCTCGGCTGTACTCTTCACTGATTCATTATATGTCTATGAATATGGACGATACCTTGGTTTAAGTTACTTTGTATTGGCTAGTATTTTGACACTATTATGTGTCAAGGATATAAAAAGGAATGAGCATGAAAGAGGAGTAGTAAAGGTTGGACAAAACATCCGTTTACTTAGCAGAGCTATACTGTTTCAATGGGCGATTACTCTATTGATTGGATTGACAATGGTTGTTTATTTTAGATCAGACGGTGGAGATATGATGAAGCGTTTACTCCCTTCAACCCTCACCAAACAACAGCCCAACATAGACAACGACGACGACGACGACAACCCACTGCATCACATGCCTAATCCAGGTATAGACTTACCAACAATAAACGAAGGACTTTACCATTCATCAAGTAACCCCTACATATCATCAATCGTTAAACATTGGCCTGTAGAATCACGAACATACAATGTTGAGAATGGTGCCACACCCTACTTGGTTAATGGTGATCAACGTACAGGTATACCCTTTATAGTTAACAAAGTTGAGGAACAGGAACATGTTCGAGTTTGGGTACAAAATCCATATGATTTAGAGTATATTGCACTTGATATTGCTTTCCCTTACGAGGAGGGTGATACTAATGGCGAAAGTACAAAGTTTATACATGATGTGACCAAGCCAGTATATCTAATATTGCATGGATTGAACGGCGGTAGTCATGAAGAGTATGTAAAAGACTTCGTCAAAAGACGACGATCAGAGGGTAGTACGTGTGTGGTTATGATTGCTCGGGGTATGATGGATACGAATGTGATTGGATGGAATGTATTTCATGGTGCAAGAACCGGCGATGTGGACGTGTCTGCTCGTGCCTTGAGACGAGGATTGATATCCTTAGCAGACGCTCATGATGAAGTGAACCATCGTCAAGTATTGGTAGGACTTGGCTACTCAATGGGAGCAATCATACTTTCAAACTATGTTGCTCGGTCAGGGAAATACTGTGCATTAGATGCTGCAATAGCTGTAAGTGGTGGGTTAGATATGAGACAGAATCTCAACTTTAAGAGGTCCATGAGACTATGGCAGCCTATGTTGACCTTCGGCCTTAGAGAAGACATCTTGATCGGCAAGTTTGCAAGACATTACAAACATCGGTTGACCAAGCAACAGTTCTTGAGCCTACTACGAGTTACAAGTATATCGGCACTTGATGTAGAGGCAATTGTTACTTACAATTCATATGATAGCCTGGTTCATTACTACTCTGAGATGTCAGCTATGGGTGATCGGAATCCTGACTTTCGACTGTTTGAAGAAAGCAATCCTCCAATGTCATGGGGTCGAATAGCCAATGTGTCAATACCATTTGCCGTCCTTCAAGCTCTTGATGATCCACTCGTTGGATGGCGTACAATCGGGACTAATGATCCTCAAGGGTTGGCAGATTCTGGTTCGGGTAATGTCATACTACTTCTAACCAAGGGTGGTGGACATGTCGGCTGGCCATTAGGTAACAATCCAGCCAAGAATTCATGGAAATGGATGAATGATGCAGCAAGAGACTTTGCTCTAGCCGTGGACATTGCCAAGAGAGATAGATAGATGATAAGATAAAGAGTAACTTATAATTCGGTATAGATTACTGTTGTTATTCAGTAGGCTCTATCTAAAGAGATACAATGGCAACGGTTTTCTTTATACATATTACTTTCATAGATTTCTAATACCTATAGCATTCTCATCAGCACATCCTCCCTTTCAATTTCGTTGCCAATTCACGCTTCTTTCATAACATCCTTGGCCCTTGACCCTCTGATCACTCTTCATCTCGTCTTGGGACTCTTTGTGGGCACGTAATGTACTTGCATACTCCTTCTTCGTAACATAGCCACCTTTGTAACCATCTTTCACACAATACAAAGAATCATCAGAACCGGCCCTTGCTGAAATCATCAGGTGCTTCATAGCTCGTCTCCATTGTTTATTATTACTCTCATTGCAACCAACAGCATACCTCGAAAACTCATGTCCTCCAATTGCTGCAAGTTTAGAGTGATATTGACTCATTTTCTCATCTTGTTCCAAAACCACTTTCCCTGCCACAACAATACCATTGAAATAGAGAGAGTGAAGAAAATTATGAGCTATGCATGAACCAAGTTCAGCTGCTCGATGGAATAACTCCAAAGCCTTCTCATTATCTTGCGGTAAACCACCAATTCCTTCTTTGTATCGACCTCCTAGACAGGTCATTGCCTTAGGATCATTTAACTCAACACGTTTCCAGCATCTCTGAATATGTTCTTCATTAGAAAGAGCTGCAGGTGTCCTGCAAAATGCGCAGAGATGTTTCAAATCCCCCTTGAATGCTCCTTCTAAGGCTGCTAAATTACATCCCATACATAAAGTTTGTCCGCAACATGCTTGATACGCCGTGTACACATTACAGAAACCGTTGGCAAAGGGTATTGGTAGAAGACAAATCGGGCAGTCCTCTTTGGCCGGAGGTTCTTTAAACAACTCTTCATCAGATATTTCCATGTTCTTGCCTGTTGGACTTTCATCCGATACATCTATATTGCTAATACCTTCTAACACATTTGTATTTGTATCATCCTTTAATCCACCTTTACGGCTTTTCTTCTTCTTTTTGTTTTTGTTGTTATTCTTTCCCATTGTAATATATCGTAACAATATTGTTAATTATGTCTAGAGGATGGGCTGTTGAACTTTATATGAAGATAGTTATGCATGAGATTTATAAACTGATATTATATGGCAAAGGACAATACGATCCACCAATATAGTAAACACCACTATCACAAGCCGGTAATCTCCAATAATGAGGACGTACATTACAATATGGTGAGTCATGTTAACACCGATGTACCAATATTTTTTTATGTTTTTTTTGTAAAACACATAAACCTGTCATACAACACACCCTTCCTCCGCCGATAAAAATACCCACTATACTATACAGACAATACATTACAACATAAGAAATACTCACCTACTATCAGCAAAGAATAGTCAATACCATATTATTCTCAGCTATCTTACTTTATTGATAAGCACGCGGCATATAGTAAGGTATCCTTAAATTTGAGGTATCTTTTGTAAACCTGCCCGATATTGCAAGCAGATTTTATTACATTAAATATTGTGTCTTTGAGTTGATAGGTAGGGCGGGCGGCTTCTCTACGGCGGCACTAACAAATAACAAACATGGGTGATCCACCAACAATGGATAAACGAGGGTCCTACCGACCCCGTTCTGATCCATCACGTGTCAAATCCAAGAAGAAGATATCCTCTGAAGTTGACAATACTACTAAAAAAGATGAGAAGAAAGAATCAACTCAACAACAATCAGCAACATTATCTGAATTATTCTCATTAAGTGATGCCAAGCCACGTACACGTACTTTCTTAGTTGTTGGTTTGATTAGTTCGTTTGTTAGTGGATGTGTTTATCCTGCTATGGCCTTCTTCTTGTGAGTTATGTGTGTTGTTATTGCAATTCGATTTTCTTGCAATGGATTGTGATTGATTGATTGATTGATTTAACTAGCTTAAGGACTTTTATATCTATCAATCCATTAGTGTTCTCATCATGTTATATCCCATACCCCCTCTCGATGAATTTACAACAGTGCACAAGTATTTGAAAAGTTTACTGTACCAACCGGATCAGATGCGTAAGTTTTTGTGTAGTTTCTGTCGGTATATTGTGTGGCTGCGATAGAACTAAACTCTAATTTGTCGTGCACCATACATCAATCTATTACAGATTCATGGACGGTATACGCCAAATGGCATACTCCTTCATGGTATTAGGTGTGGTTATCTTTATTAGTATGTCAGTACAGAATACATTATTAGATGCTGCCGCTGCCGACATGGCACATGCCTACCAGAGGCAATACTTGAGTTTGTTATTAAAACAAGACACTTCTTACTTTGATTTGACCGATGTTGCTGGTACCGCTGCTATGATTGAGGGTGAGGGTAATAAGGTTAAGAAGGGGTAAGTTTTGATGGTTGTACAGTGTACAAGATTTGCATATTAACCATTGCTAATCTGCTTCCTTATACTGATAATCTCGAAATAGTATGGGAAGAAAGTTGGGTGAGGGATTTCAATTCTTTATTACAATGATTGGTGGCTTCGTGTACGGTTTCTATTCTAGTTGGAAAGTTTCATTACTTATCTTAGCAACAGTACCGTTCATGTCTATTAGTGCTATATTCCTTACGAGGATGATTACAACACAAAGTTCAGCTGCCAAGGAGGGATATGAAAAGGCTGGTGAAATTGCCTATGCTGCCGTGGCTGGGATTAGAACTATCCTTAGTTTAAATGCCGTGCCACAAACAATTGATAAGTATAAAGTTGAGACAAAGGCTGCAAGAGACAAAGCAACGTCAAGAGAATGGGCATTAGGATTAGCGAATGGGTTAGTCATGGGAAGCATGCTACTTGGATACATTGCTATTACTTTGTTTGGGATGTGGTTATTGTATGATGCAGTTTCGAAGACGGGTTGTGATCCAAGTAATGCAGTTCCGACTAACGAGGCATGTTCAATCACTGGCATGGAAGTTTTCGGTGCCCTAATGGGTATTTCATTCGCCGCCATGGGTGTGCCGCAGATTAGTGGTGCCTTGGAAAAGTTAACTGCTGCTAGGCAAGCTGCTCATCCTGTATTCGTATTGAAACGCCGATGTAACGGAGACTACAACGATGACTTTGACATGAGATTGTTACTTGATGATGGTACTGTAGCCGCAACTACCGTGGGTGCAGAATCGAGTGGTGATAGTGATAAAGACGACGTAGACATGATGGAAACGACACATCATAAGAAACGAATCCATGCATCTAAGATGCCTCCTTACCGAATTGATTGTTCATCGGATGCCGGCCTCAAGCCTAAGACATGTGAAGGAATGATTGACTTTGAAAACATTACGTTTAGCTACCCCAGTAGGCCACAAGTCAAGGTCTTGAACGGTTTATCTCTACACGTCGAGAGTGGCAAGACTGTTGCTCTCGTGGGGAAGAGTGGGTGTGGCAAGAGTTCTATTATGGGGCTGATGGAGCGGTTTTATGATGTGGACAGTGACGATGCCGATGACGGTGATGTTGAACAAGGGAAACATTCGAGTGGTATCAAACTGGATGGAGTAGACTTACGTGATTTGAATGTCAAATGGTTACGTTCTCAAATAGGGCTGGTGAGCCAGGAACCAAAACTATTTGCTCGTTCTATCCGTGATAACATATCTTTTGGGGCGGCAACGTCCGATAAGGCACCTACACAAGAGGAGATTGAAGAGGCCGCTCGGATGGCCAATGCTCATGACTTTATTACCAGCTTTCCAGATGGTTATGATACGATGGTCGGAGATTTGGGTAGTCAGCTTAGTGGAGGTCAGAAGCAGCGAATAGCTATAGCTCGTTGCCTCTTGCGTCGGCCAAAGATTCTTCTATTGGATGGTGAGTCTCTTACTCCTCTACTCCCGTGTCTTGACATCTTCTATTTCACTTTGTTCTAATCCATCACTGTCTCTCAACACATTCAATATCGACAGAGGCAACTTCTGCGTTAGACTCGGAGTCTGAACGAACCGTACAACAGGCATTGGATAAACTACTCAACAAAGAGGATTCATTATCGGGTGGTATGACCACTTTGGTTGTTGCTCATCGATTGAGTACAATCAAGAATGCCGATATGATTTGTGTAGTACATAGCGGACAGATCTGCGAGACTGGTACTCATGATGAACTCATGGCTATGGAAGGAGGCTCCTACAAGGCACTTGTTCTAGCTCAACAGTCATCTCCAAGTGAAATAGCTAGTACTGTTACTGATAGCAACCATAACAGTACTGACGACGAAACCAAGGATACGGATGTCAAGAGAGGATCCGTCTTCATTCCAAAGGATCATGCATCTCTTGCCGATGCTAGTAATGAGATCGTATTCAAGGATGTACACTTCTCCTATCCAACTCGTCCTGAAAAGATCTTCCGTGGTATCAATCTTGCTGTCAAGCAAGGAGAGACATTGGCATTAGTCGGACCAAGCGGACAGGGCAAGAGTACAATGATCCAACTCATTGAACGTTATTACGACCCTTCTTCCGGGTCTATCGAGTTTGAAGGGCGGAATCTAAAGGATTTGAACATCAAGTACTACCGTGATCAGATTAGCCTGGTATCACAAGAGCCAACTGTGAGTATTTATGGTTGTATTGCATGATATATCATGGTTTGATGTGCATTACATATCATGTGCATATGATGTGCACAAAAAAGGAGGAAATTGATGAAGATACCTTGTTGGTATCCTACTTTTTTGTGCACAAGATGTGTTCACTTTTGTGTTGGATCAATCTACTAACATTCATCCTTCTCCTCGTCCTTAACTCACATCGAAATAGTTATTCAATGATACAATCATGGCAAATATCAAGTACGGCAAGCAGGATGCCACCGACGAAGAGGTATATGCAGCAGCAAAGAAGGCAAATGCTCATGCTTTCATCTCCTCCTTTCCTGAGGGTTACAACACCCAACTTGGTGAGACATCTTTGGCCGTCTCAGGTGGTCAGAAACAAAGAATTGCAATTGCTCGTGCAATCATCAAAGAACCAAGGCGTGAGTATTGTGTCTCTGTGGTATCTTTGACTATGTCAACATACATCATTATAGACCTCATGATGATCTTTGTTCCTCTATTCGTTCTTAGTTTTGCTGTTGGACGAAGCCGTGAGTCGATTCAACCTGCGTGTTCATCCTTTCTTTCTTATGACAATGCCTAATATATGAACTCTTTATTATTCATATTTTATATACTTGCAGACGTCTGCCCTTGACACGGCCTCGGAGAGAGTAGTTCAAGAAGCTCTTGATCAGTTGATGGAAGACCATAGCCGAACAACAATTGTGATTGCCCATCGCTTGAGCACTATCCGTAATGCATCAAGAATTGCATACATCAGTGACGGAAAAGTAAGGGAGCTTGGTACACATGATGAGCTCATGGCTAACCCAGAATCAAAGTATAGACGCCTCCAAGAACTGCAAAGTATGGGTACTAGTCAACACAATGCTTCGGAGAAGAAGGCAAGCAAGTCCGAGTTGATAATCTCAACAAAGACTAGCATGGGTGAAGATCTCCCCACTGTCGACGAGGAAAAGGCTGAAGCCGAAAAAGAGAAAGAGAAGAAGATTGCCAAGAAGGCACGACTTATGGCAAAAGATGATGTACCTCTCTTTGCCGTTGGAAGTCTTGGTGCCATTTTGGCTGGTCTTATGTTTCCTGGATGGGGGATAATCTTTGCCTACATGATTGAGTTTCTATACTACCCAGTACTTCCTTGTACTTCTCCAGAAGAACTAGCATTCATCAACACCCTAGATGACTCCGTCTACCAATCTTGTGATGATTATCTCAATTCGATAGTTACCGAGATGAGAGATATCTCGTTCAAGCTCACCTATGGATGGCTTGGTATTATCGGTGCCGTGATGATTGGAGATGTGTTGGTCTATTATGGATTCGGTACAGCAAGTGAACGTATGAACAAACGTGTCAGGGACTCAGCCTTTACTAGTCTACTTCGTCAAGAGATTGCCTACTTTGATGCACATACAGTAGGATATCTCACCTCCCAGTTGTCGGATGATGCGGCCATGATCCATAGCTTCTCAGGTCAGCCAATCCGTCAACTTGTCATGTCTTTGTCAAGTGTCCTTGTTGGTGTGGTTGTCTCCTTCATTTACATGTGGCCATTTGCTTTAGTATCTTTGGGTACTCTTCCTTTCATGAAAGTCCGCGTTAGTATTGTTTTATCGTGTGATTTCAAGTTGTTCAATATGAAATCTGGCCATTTGATTGCTTTATTTGACCTTTACCTGTCTTTCTTTGATTGCCTTTGCAACCCACATGTACTAACATAAGTTCATATCGTCTCTCTTCATCTTCATAAACGGTGAAACGCGCATCTTCCAGGGGCTTTGGGGCAGAGATGGAAATGAAGATGTATTTGGGTGAAGATGAAGAGATTGTCAAGGAAGACGAGGATGGTCCAGGATCTATCGCCGTTGAATCTCTATTGAACATTCGTACTGTTGCCAGTCTTTCTCTTGAAGAGATGCGTTTGAATGACTACACTGTGGCACTGGAGAAGAAGAACCCAGAGTCTTTAGTTACAACTGCCAAGAAGTGTAGCTTGGTTGCCTCGGGACAATTCATTCAGATGTGGGGCTGTGCTTTGATGTTTTGGTGGGGCGGATATGTATTATGGCGATGGGAAGATGCCTTTACATACCGTGGCTTCTTGATTTCAATGTTTAGTCTATTATTTTCGTTATCTGGTCTTGGAATGGCGGCTCAGGGCGCTACCGATAGAGATAAGGCTAAGATTGCAGGAGAGAGGATCTTTACCTTGGTAGAACGTGAGAGTGCTATCGATCCATTGAGTAAGGATGGGTACAAGGGCGCTTAGGGTTGATGAACCTAAGCAGACTGTTGTGTGTTGTTGAACTGTTTTGTATGAGAGGACGAATGTTGTACTGCTCAACTGCTATTATAGCTCTGTATAGATAAAAGTCAAGTCTGATATGTAGCAGTCTACACAAGTTCCACCTTAGCTTTACATAAACTATTTCACATATCAACTCAAAACATTGTTTACCAAGCAAACGATTCATAATGCATTGATATCTCATACTCATTTGATAGACTTTTAAGTGTATCCTTCACTTGTGACGAGGCTCCGCAGTACATGATACCCCATCTCGATAGCTGACTTGCTCTCTCCTCCATCTGTTTGATACTGCGCTTAGCATGCATTGTAGGCTTCCAAATTCCAGCCAAATGATGCACTCGTTTCATTATCATGTTGGGATCAAAATCAGACTGAGGGAGGTTGGGTAGAATACGAGATAAAGAACCTCTCCTCTTTGTTCGTTTAGTACCCTCCACAGTGAATGGACAAGGGATGCCTGCATCTTTCAAATGGTTGGAGAGGTCAGTTAACTCGTATCCAGAATCTTTTGCAATTGTAACTAACTCCTGATACCTCTCGTTGGAAGAGCATTGTAAAGATTCATTAAAGTGCTTGACATCATCATACTCTTTAGTCTTTTCAAGTATATCACGAATAACCTGACACTCATGACACGGCTGGAAGTTTGTCTTAGTTTGCTTACCGCCACATTCATTGGCATGTATGATATCCGGTATCAAAGTTTCCAAATTAGGCCGAGACTGAATGATCTCCACATTGGCCGGCAGTCCTTCTAACAAAGTTGCACTAAGGTGTGTCTTCCCGGTATAGAATATGAAATTGAACCCAAACTGATGATCAAGATAGTGATACCTAGCCAGGAAGAACTCAATCATTGACTCGTCCCTGGTCATCCAGATAAGGAAGATACTTCTGCTATCTTTATGAGCCTCAATGGTTGACAAGGCAGGGGTGATACCTATGCCTGTGGCAACAAGTATCTGGTTGTCGAAATCTCTTGCAGTCTTATAAGGGGAGACGAATGGCCCCTGAACCCAGACCGGTCGTGATGTATTGTTTCTCAACAGCTCGCTATGAACCTTGCTCGTCCAATCTCCCACATTCAATATGAATACAACTCGTTTACTGGGATCTGTAGGATCCTGAAATAAAGAGAAGGCGTGCCATTGTCGATCAATCCATGGAAGACAAACGTAACCGAAGCCTCCCTTCTCCAAGTTTTTAAGAAACCTATCCGATACCGCCATCGTCATGGAAACTCCACTCGGCAATACCTCAAACTTGGAAGTATCAATTCGCTCAGTCATCATAAAGATGATATATATTCTATCCAATGTATATAGACATATAGAGAATCCCAACACAAAAGCGATGAATCCCCCGTTGGGAAATGCCGACGGAGGGACATGGAAGCAAAGAGCAATAGCAAAGACATAAAACAGATAATGTAATGCCTTCCTGATTTCATATGGTATTGTCTTTTTCAAGAAGATCATTAATAGTGTAATCAACGGGGTTGCAACAACTGCTACTAGACCAGCTTTCATGTCATTGAGTAAAAGATACACATCATGATGTGAGCAAAGCAGGATACCCAAACCAAACATGAAACAAAATATAATACATCACTTACAAATACCTGCGGCACATGTCCAAAGTAACTTAATATTTCCTTGATGATACCACCTTAGCAAATGAAAGATGGTATGTACCCAAACATCAATGGCAATATATCGACCACAATATGTATGTAACTTATGTTCATTCTTAATCATAAACATACTAAGAGGTGTCTTCTCCAAGTAGTTTAGTAATGCCTTGCATTTACTAGTAAATACTAATACCATCACTGGATATAATGAAAATGCCGATGCTCTTGATATACCGAGATATACTAATTCTAATGTACCTTGTGCTACAATTGGACGATATGAATTGTTGATTTTTATAACGCCATTGTTTGTGTTTTCGATGGATTGCTGGTCAATTATATTGCCAGTTGCAGAATCCCGTAGTCCAAGAGGAGCGTAGGTGAAGGTGAAGATCATAATATATGCAACACATATGACTTGCGCTACTTTAACAGCTAGGAATGATTGACGCATCGTCATAGTTTGATAGGATGATGGTAGAGAGGTGAAGATACTTTTTTGTTAATTATAATATAATATTAAGATTGGACGGCTCTATCCTATCCACTCACGGAAGAGGAGAATTATGAGATGTTCTATCACATGATGGCATAACCTCACTACAGCAGCAACGGCAATCAATGCCGATTGCAATCGAGCTATGCAGTATTTCATCGGCAATAATAGTTGCAATGTGATATATCATTTTTCAATATTTCAGTTTTCACTTAGAAAACTGCTTATAGTATTCAATATCGTCTTGAGATCCAGACATGTATCTTAAATGAGAACCTACTTAATCTTCGTGGATGCTCTGGTTGAAGGAGGGAGAGGAGATAACAGGAGGAAGTGGAGTAATGTCAGCTGTAGGAAGATTGTTGGGGAGCACAAAGCTGCATTCTCAGCCAAGGGAGTTGATATCTTTTTCTCGTGGAAAAACGAATACGTCGACAAGGCTGTCATGCATTTCCGTTGGATCGAGTTTGTCGATAGGGCAGAACAGCCTAACTACCAATCTCAATATAATTCAACAAACAAGATTAGAACCTATCTTTCTGCTAGCATACAATAGTAGTTCACCCCCTCAACTTATCTTAAGAAAAGCCCCACCCCAATACCCCACTTCAATCTTCAATCTCAATTCTCAAATTTCCTTTAGCAGCCCCTTCCGTTCTAATCAGCACCAGTAGCCCTCCTCCAACTATTCCAAGTATTCCTTAATAACATTGCAATAGTCATTGGTCCAACACCGCCAGGCACGGGTGTAATAG
>Ga0075437_14272_pt1 | contig 13967 bp, 14 predicted proteins | sample MintriMetagenome_FD_74266 | JGI IMG/M metagenome (GOLD analysis project Ga0075437, IMG submission 74266) | Marine eukaryotic communities from Monterey Bay, USA to study complex ecological interactions - Minidiscus trioculatus and... | ecosystem: Environmental > Aquatic > Marine > Unclassified...
AAGTAATAAGGAGATAACTTGACCTGTGGCGTGTATCAGTGCCTACCATACACTATACAACGAATGATAATGACTATATAATCGATTAGTAATGGATAGTCATGATAGAAACCATTACACAACCACCACATCCTTATTTTATTATATTTTGGGGTGAAACATGTGAGGTAACTCATGACTATTTTGCCATTGGTGGTCAACTCAACAATCAGCAAGCACCAAAACAACACACAGATCGAAGTTATATATATTCTAAAGAAGTGTGTGGATGATCATTTGGGTTACAAGGAGTGTTTGGCCATTCTATGCCTCGTCTTATTACAAATGTTTGGTATTCGATTATTTTAGATACCAATTGCAATCAACAACATAACTTGTCAGATGGACCATAATAAAGGCAAACCATATAATACAACAATCAACCAGTATATAGTTACAATATTTGAGTGTTTTAGGATGCATATATTCAATACACGAGGAGTAGTATATAAGAACAGGTGACTTTATTAACATTTTAGAAGGTAGAATGTAATTTAGAATGGGATGACACATCAAATATATGTCTATCTAACAACTAAATCAACTGTTATAACGTTATATGATAGTATTATACCGATTATGTATACTTTATATGGTTCATTTTCATTAATTCTACCTTTATTACAAAGAAATAGGTACAATCTGCATATAATAATTGCAACAAAAATAAAGGGTGAGATCAGCCTCCGTGTAGCCTCTAAATAGAGTCGCCGACCAAAACCTGGTGGCACCGAATCATTGAAAAGGTCGTTATGATAGATGTTAGGCACGGCGGCTGGTGATAGGATGTCCACCGCCGGCGTATTCCGTCGTCGGCTAACCACTATAGTAAAGGTGCATCGTCGTTGTTTTCCCTAACAAAACTGAAAAAATATTCCACGTCGGCTTTTACGGGTATCCATTTTCCGTTCGGCGATAGCCTACCTAGACCCTACGTAGGAATTCATTTCTTGGAGATGTGAGTTGTTATTGTATCAATCGTAACCGGCACAGCGCCCTTGTGATAGTTTACATAATTGTGCACATTTAAATATTCATCTCAGTATCATAAACTTTGCAATAGCAAAAACCACAGCCGACTACGATAAAAATATACTCTCATAAAATTATGACCGCCTCAGTACCCGATGATGAAGATGTTGTGCAACAACCAGAGAAATCGACAATCAAGGCTGTGATCTTTGACATGGATGGCACTTTATTGGATACGGAGGCACTTTCTTGCAGATCTGTTATTGAATCATTTGCCATCCTTGATATGAAAATACCAGAGGAACATCTTAATATACTTAAAGAGGGTGGTATGTTACTACCTTGGGATTTGAAGCGTCAGATACTTGGTCTGCGTGGATGGGAATGGGTACCAATAGTTTTGCAATACGCTCAAACAAAGTGGGATGTTGAAATGGAATTAGATTGGACAAATGGATGGGAGAATGTTATTAGATATACCGAAAAGGATACACATAGTGAGGAGAGGGAAAAAATTGTTAAATCATTCATGGAAGCTTGGGAGGTGAGATTAAATGAGCTATGTTCTGAAGTTGAGGCATGTGCTGGAGCTCCTGAACTAGTAGAGGCATTGCAAGCTGCAAAGATACCATTGGCAATTGCCACTAGCAGTAGAATGGTCAGTGTTAATCAAAAGAAAGTGAAGCATGAAAAGATGTTTAATGCATTCCAAGAGATTGTGACCGGAGATGATGTTAAACGAGGTAAACCGGCACCTGACATATATATCGAGGCAGCTAAACGATTAGGAGTAAGACCATCAGAGTGTCTAGTGTTCGAGGATGCACTAAATGGTGCACATTCTGGACATAGAGCTGGATGTCATGTTATTGCAATACCCGATTCTAGAATGAAAGAAGACATGTGTAGATTTCTACCCTGTTCTGATGAGGTGCTAGAAGAGAACTTGTGGCAGTTCTCGGGAAGTCAATGGGGAATCGATATCGACATGTCTGAACTATATCTGTCTTCATTGAAAATCAAATAGACTCGTTTTATATACAACTTTGGATACATTATCTTTTTATATACTCTCCTACATGTTCCCTATCTATAGTGGTTTCTGCTTGACTCTCGTATTGAAATTGAAGTTGCTCTTCAAACTTGACAGCCAATCGGCACTATGATCTTGTCGATTAATTGTTGGAACCGGATGTGCCGACATTTTAATTTGAACACTATCACCTCTATTCAATTCTGTTCTGTGCTGTCCATCGAAGTATACACAAGCGCTTGATCTGGCATCGCTTGGTACATAACACCGTAAGACGACATGATCTGGAAATACCATACTTCTAAAAGATAGTACATGTGGACATATTGGTGTCACTAGTATACTGGGAACGGCAGGATGAACTACCGAGCCTCCGGCAGCCATCGAGTAGGCTGTGCTGCCTGTTGGAGTTGAGAATATAATCCCATCTGCTTGCACCGTCGTTAAATGCACATCATCACAAAAGCATTCAAGACTAGCCAAGTATGGGCTTGATCCTCTGTCAATGACAACTTCATTTAGAACGGCATATCGAGATTTGAGCGATCCATCGGAAGAAAATATACGACAGTCAAGCCTCATTCTCATTGATATACAGATTTGATTATTGTTGCCAAATTTGAGTGGTGGCTTCTCATGATAATCATCTCTATCAGTAGCTTCTATTTGCATATTATTTAATGCTCGTTGCGAAATCGTAAGCCCACTTGAATCATTTGTAGTATTACTATCGTCTATGTCATCTTCATCATCATCTGTAATGACTTTCAAGCCGAGAGAGATTAGAATGGCCTCTAACATTTCTTCTCTAGCAAATGGTGTTAGGAAGCCCATTGAACCACCTGCCACTGGTAATATCGGAGGCACCGGGCCTGAGAAGACGTGTGCAGCATACATTAGTAATCCATCCCCACCCAAGGTTACCACAAGATCGGCATCCGATAAATCAGCGGGTGGTTGTTCTTTACTTTTGCTAATCCCATTTGTCGTACTATCAGCAACATTATCATTTATATTGTTCAACTGCTCCCCTGATCCAAATCCGGTAACAGGTTGTGGATCAAATAGCCGTATCATATCACTGTCCAAATCAATACTATCAATCTTATCTAAATCCTTCCTAAATGTAGAATCAACTAATACTTGCACTCCCCAATTATTAATCAACTCTTCTATCGCATCTACAGCAACATTAATTAACTCCTCTTCATGATGTTTTACCAATAATAATACCGCCGGTGGTGATGCAACAACTAACTTTGCTGATTCTTTATTTGTAGTTTGACTTTCCATTGAATATTTCTCCCAAGAGTATACCACTTGTCCGGTGGCTGGACCTGTTAGTTCAAAGTGATTATGTTCACCTACTACCTGTTCACGTATAGCTGTGTAACAAGAGTCGTGATTACACCATGCTACTTCCATTTTACGTTTGACTAATGATTGTTTTTGAGTATCATTAATCTTTATCTTCTCTGCTGCAGTGTTATCACTACTCTTTTGTGTTCCTTCTTCTACTGTTGAATGTAACCGTGTTGATATTATTGGACAATTACTACCATATCTTTGTTGTATATTATGTTGAACAGAGGTAAATGCTCTGACGACATGGCATAGCAAAATGATATATAATTGAATTGCAAGGATCTTATTTGACATATGATATGTCATCATTTTTATAAAGAGCACAGATACTCCGTTGGTTTAATAGATAGATATGATCAGTCCTCTGCCCATTATTATAGGCCAATATAATACGTCAAAACCACTGCTAAATTGCAATGAAATATCCCTTCTCCTTTTTACTTTCGACTTACTTTTTGTCAGTGTGAAAGATACCAATATGTATTAATACCGAGTATAAATATCTTCGAACTATCCAATATATACTATTTCAAAACTACTCCTAATCTAATTATATCGCAGCATTCCTTATTTACACAATATATAAGTAGAACATTGAGCATAATAGGTAAGCCTCCGCGGCCGGCAACAGATGGAGAATCTTCCTCTTCACACCAAAATAAGGAGAGATGGATTAGTATTATTCAGCGATGAAACGGTCATTTTGTGTTGTAAGGTAAGATTCCCTCTCATCTCATATGAGCCATCACCTTGTTGTAATATGCTGCATGTAATATCACTCTTAATATTGTTACTTGTTGCCGTCAGAGTTGCTATTGTTGACGCTTTTAGCCACGCATCGACTCTTGTGCCTCGGATATCACTTGACGAGTACATACCATCTCCTGATGTCTACATAAACAAACCCATACTCATACGAGATATTGCAACATCTTCAGATATAGAATCGTTAGCGGATCAATTAATGAATATATTAGGTGATGAAGAAGTACAGATGCAAAGAAAGATAAAGAATGATGATGGATCAAGAGATACCGAGATATATGACATCACGTTGATAGAAGCATTAGACTACATGATGGATAGCCGACATGACGACGCATTCTTTACATTCTGTGAGGGGTTACTTCCAGGGAATATCAGCGATAGTTCTAAACTACACGACAAATTTACCGCTATTAGAGAAGCACCATTTCCAAATCAAGAGAATTGGTTTGATTACTTTCCAGAAAAGATACAGCCAACTGATGCAATTATATTGGCAGGACAAGGAGCAACTTCGACACTTCATCGAGATCCATTCGAGTGGACTGGTACTAGTCTTTGTTTAGAAGGTATAAAGATTTGGAGATTCATATTACCACCAACTGATGATGGAGGTGTTGAAGTTGTAGATACAGCTCTGAAATCATATAGACTTGATTCAATAGCCTGGGAAGATGGAGTACAACTAAGTGCCGGATGGCAGAGTGACTTGTCACTGTATGATAATATAGATGACACCTTTCCTTCGGCATTTGATTTGATGGTTATGGAAGACGAAGATAACGAACAATATCAAAATATAATACAAGATGCAGGAACAAGTATATCTACTCTTCGACCAAGCTCTGGTACTCTTGATGCATTGCATCAGATATCAAACACAGACGAGCCTTTGTTTGTCACGGCCATACAACAACCGGGAGATCTACTACTAATACCAGCACATTGTTGGCATCAAACATACGGGCCAGTACCTTCAATTGCCATAGCGTCGCAACGATGCGGAACAAACGATGCTTATAATGTTATCAATCATATACTCGACATTACAAAATACAACAAGGATACCATACCAGACATACTGAAAAGTAACAGCTACGATCAGGAAATGGGAGAAGAGGTAGTTGCAACGCTGTTCGAAACATTAGATTCCAAAACAACAAAGCAATATAAGCCGCCATCACATAGCAATGATTTCCTTGAACATCTTAAGAGTGTAAAATCTTCTTGGCCAGACAATGATGAGGGAGTACAGTGTACAGGTGAACCATCTATAGATCCAAGTAGGATATTACAAAGTGTTGTTGTGGACGGGGAGTCTGATTGGTAAAAGTAAATTAGGCTATGTTTTACGGTTACTAACTCCATATCAACTTCCATACTTATCCCAGATTCACCCCCTATATGCATACATTAGTATACTACTACATTCATTCATCAGTCACACTTTTGCAATAGTGCTTGTGACCATTCTTCCAATCTTGTTTTTGGCATTCTTTTGAACAATACAACTTCGCCTTGCATCGTGAACACCTCTTCATCCTTCCATCAACACTGACAAATTTCGTAACTTTACAATTATTACACATCTCCATTTCTGTATCAGCAATCTCTGGCACTGCAGCTGTGGTATCCATGCGATACTTATTGGCTCTTCTACTAGCACGATGGCTACAGTCATTAGAATCACAAACTGGAAATGGAGTATGATCGACAATTGTGGGTCCATCGGGTGATTCCAAGTGCAAAGAAATGGTGTTTACCATTCGTGTTGCTGGTCGATTTCGACAAGCGATACATACACATACTGATGACGATCGTCCAATGAAGGCAGGCCAGATCTTATTCTTTAGGAATTGGTCTAAAACACCACTTCTATTCTGAGTAATAGCTGTTAGCACATCATTCGACAGTGGAATTTTGATTGGAGGCGGATATGGCGGTCCAATAGTATGTTGATGATCGTCTAAAGAACTCCACCCTTCAAGTGCAACATAATTAATATATGGCATATTATATTTTGAATGTTCAATGCTTTGTTTGCTCCCCTATCTTATTATATATGAGAATACAACATCATCAAAGATATCATCAAAAGATCGCGGTATCCTAAAATCTTGATCACGATGATAAATACTATATTGTCCTATACTCTTAAGTCAAATATGTAACTAAGCAAACTCTTGGTTGGAGAGAGATTGCTGTGTTTGAAGGAACAATGTCGATAAGTTATTGCATACTACTCTTCCTCATCATGATCTCTCCTTCTCCTTCTGTGGCGTTTCAACTAAAACCTGGTAGTGTACGAACTGCAGCTGGTTTGTCTATTTCATATGTAGAAAGCAAAGGTACTACTAATGGACCTACCACTTTATTTATCCATGGACTTGATTCAAGTAAACAAACTTTCCGAGATATACAACAAAACAATCTATCAACACCATCCATTGCTATTGACAATCGGTTGTGGCAAATCAGATCTTGGCAATCCTCACTTGTTTTCTCCTGATGCATTAGTTGAAGATGTAAAGTGTCTTGTCAACTCAAATCCACTTCTACATAATAATCCCTTTGTACTAGTTGGACATTCGATGGGTGGTAGAATTGCAATGTCATATGCTGCTAAGTATCCGAATGATATATCAACTTTAGTCATTGAAGATATGGATATTAAAACAAGATGTGTCATTGATAATGGTAGTAATGATGGTATAGTAAAATATGAAGGTTGTTCATTCATACAAAGTTTTGACGAGGAAAGAGCCATCAAGTTTGATAGAAGTCAAGAAACTCTAGAGAAATTCAAATTAGAGCTCAAAAGCATTGGTTATCCAAACGAAACAATCTGAGAAATGGATCAATGAGGGTAGAATATATCAAGAGGCAGATGGTAGCTTTTATAGCGATGTTAATCCTGCTTTTCGTGCGCTATGCTATCGCAAGATATTTCATTCCAACAATGGAGAAGAGAGTTGGAATACAATTGCAAAGCATATACAAACTGGGGAGAATAATTCAACATCAACATAATGGTGGCTGGTATCGGAACGGTTTGTGGTGAAAAGAGTATCAAAGATATGCAGAGGATCATCCATAACGCAGAACAAGGGGGAGAGAAGAGTTGTTTATCGGTCAAGACATACTCGCAAGGCACTCATAGTATTCACAACTCGGCAAGAAATGAGTTCATGTCTGATTTGAAAGCAATCATAGACAGCGCAAGATAAAGTCTAAGTCATATCTTTATTAACGAATAGTCATGTTTATTTAGATATGCTCTATTTCAAGCTTATGCTCCATCGACGTTAGATAATGCCAATACTTCACTATGAACCAGTGATCATGTTCTTCTACCTCAAACTTTCCATCCGATACACTGATATTCATATCTGCTTTTGTCAAACACCACAGTTTGGGCACAAATACCTCAGTTGGTACATCACTCTTTGTACTTCCACCATTTTGAATGTAAATGAGAAGATACTTACTCTTGACTGACCCTGCAGTGGTGGGAAAGCGTAAATCAAATTCATTAACGACGGGCTCTCCTGCAGTACACTGTGCATATGGTCTCACAAATGCTCTTGCGGCCCGTAGTCCATCATAGATGAAGTAAGGATCAGTCTTCTCCAAATTACACCTGTGATCATCACTATATATACTGAGATCCTCTCCATTCCATATATCTCCTTCAATACTGGTATTATCAGATGTATAGTTCCACAATGTAAATGCGAGCATATTCTTCTCTAAGCAACAAAGAGTATGATTCATTGCTTGGAGTTGTAAACTAGATGTATCTTGAAAGTCAATAGAAACAGAACCAACCAATTTTCGTTTAAGTTTCATGGCGGTTGTCTCCACCATGTCATAAGGTATTCCTGTTTCGCCAATCAAAGTTGGAGCTTGCATCTTCTCATCACCAAGGCGTTTAATATCTCGTAGCTGACTCACATGATTGTTAAGTATGTTTTTAGAGCCAAACATTGGTTTATGTGTTGTTGTGTTGACTGAGAAATGTCGTCTATATGTTCTTGTGAAGAGAGTAATACCATCATACCAATGAGTTGCATTGACGGCATTAGGCATCTTTGAGGGAGGTATATTTGGAAAGGGCGTCGAGCTGAACTCTAGCGGAGGAAGTTCAACAAACATTAACAGCTCTTGTGTCTTGGACTTCCATGTTGATCTCATAACATTTGCATACTCCTTTGCAAATGGTAGATAGCACTCTGTACCGAAATCAACATTGGCAAAGTAATGTGGAAGGAGGAGTTCAGACTGAGAAGTGCTTGGATTGATTTGCCATACTCCAGCTTGTCTCCATATACATTCACCATTCGGATTGTTATTACTCTTCTTCCATGCTCTCTTGCCTTTTGGATCAACCGATACCAATCGATCACATTTACCAAGTATATGTTGCATGATTCCATTTGACCAGTCTCCGACTATTTGTTTGTATCCTTCACCTAAACACATTCCTTGAAAGGGAGTAGGAGCTAATCCATACTTTAACTCTTTTGACCCAGGTCCTGATGATACCCCAGATTGACCGTAGCCTTGTGACAAATCTGCAACATTGATATAACCTGCTGACGGTTCATTCATTGTACCAATCCCAACAATATTATCAAGACCATTCAAATGCTTGAGAAGTTCAGCTATAGCATTGATATAATGTTTTTGTAGGAAAGTTTGTATGTTGACCTTCTTTCCACTACTTTCATTGTCATCATCTACCATGAATTGAGGTGCAAATCTTTCCCCTGCCCAGAAGAGAGTAAACATTGTTGCTGTTGCCAATTTGAAGTAATTTGTAGGCCATATCATCTTAGGGAAGCTTTTACACTTCTTTTCAGCAGTACTATGTCCTTGACCATATGTTTGCTGTGTGATTGCAGCTTCACATTCACGAAAATTGGCAACATCGAATCCAACTATTTCTAACGTCCACAATGGCGCTCCGTCCCCGCCTGTCCATCTACTCCAAACATCTTGATGAGGATCAATATAAACATATATATCATGATCCTTTGCAACTTTTAATATCGATCTAACATATTGTATATACTCATAATCATATATCCCAGGACCTTCATGTTCAATTGCCTCCCATGTAATAATAAATCGAATAATTGTAAATCCACTTGCACGTATTCGTGTGAAATGTAATGCCGCTTCTGATATAGGAAATGGTCGATTGACAAATGTAGTTGTCTTGGCATCTAGCCAATTTGTACTGTTATTATTGTTAGTTGGAATCTTTGATGATCCGCCCAAGTTTATACCTCGTAGGTTTAATACCCTGCCATGTTCATCAATAAACTCTCCATCTTTGATATGTATCACCATGATTATACTTTAATTATTATGAGTAGAGATGTACCACCATACAACAATCAATCCAAGAGCATTCAGTGCGTGTATATTGTATATCATTCTTATCAAATGGGGCTACAACATACTTACCACTATCGATGCAAGAGAGCATGCATAGTATTGTAGCTAAGCTATGATTTCTTTATGTCCAAAAATCCTCCCACTTCCCACATTTGAGCCGCTGCGCGATGGGTTCTTATGCAGGTCGTTGCCGCTGTTAATATACGATGGCGCGTCCTCTCATCCTCATAGCATCATTGCTGTGGATATCATTACCACTATTTTCCTTTGTTACTGCAAATACAGGCTCATCTTTACCATCGGCACCACAAACTATTGCAACAACATTAACAACAAAAAATGACGCACTAACATCACAAGATGAGTGGAGGTCATCTTTACCACAGGAACTACAGAATAATAAAGGAGCTCCGTTACATAGAATTGAAATGGGTGGTGGTGTAGTGTTATATCTACTTGGATCGAGCCACATATCCAGAAAAAGCAGTGATGATGTTAGATTACTCATGGAGTATGCTCGGCCTGGTTAGTGATGTGTGTATAATATGATATGTGCCATTTATGTGCCATGTACTATATCTCTAACTCGATACAACTCTTCATATATAGATGTACTATTTGTGGAACTATGTTCACAACGAGTTGGTTTAATGCTGAGAGATATACCTACATCAGAATCTGAACAAATGAGCAGCAACATCAGCTAAATGAACAAATGAAGAATAGAAAACCATCTCTATCAGATAAAGGGAGTAAGCTATATGCAAATATACAGGCTGATTATGCAAAGAAGTTAAATGTGACAATAGGTGGAGAGTTTAAACAGGCATTTCAATCGGCATTATCTCAACAATGTCATTATTGGAAGTGTCAACAGATTGGGTATGATCCATACTTGGTAGAAAAGTATTTGTTGCCATCTACTACAAGTCAACATGATATTGAATCAATAACAGCAACTGACCTCCAACCTCGACAATGTACCATTATTCTAGGTGATAGACCTGTTCAAATTACAATCCGTAGAGCATGGGAAAGTCTAGGCCTTGTTGGAAAAACAAAACTAGTGCTAGCACTATTATGGTCATCAATAAAACAACCATCAGAAAAGGAACTACAAGAGTGGATGGAGAAGATCCTTAATGACCGAAGTGGTAAAAGTGATCTGATAACAAAGGCTATGGAAGAACTGGACAAAGCCTTTCCAACACTCAAACGCGTTATAATCGAAGAAAGAGATGCTTTCATGGTTTCGAAGTTGAGACAAACGGCAGAGGCGCTTATACATAGCTCTGCTGATAATCAAAAGTCCAAGGTTATAGTAGCCGTCGTGGGTGCAGGTCACTGCTCGGGTATGCTTGAAAAGTTATCTCAAAATGATCTCAAAAGTCCAGAGAAGATACTATCCAATATTGTTGAGACAAAGAAGAGAAAGGTTCAGAATGATGAAGAAGTATCATCTCTAGTAACAGATATTTGTCAGTTTGATTATTCGTGCATATTAGAGGGCACGGTGCTGACATAGTTAACTTAAACACAGCTCCGATCTTAAAGTTTAAAGAGTCACGGATCCACACCAATTAATCTCATTATGACACTATGGTATAATAGTAGCACCTGCATATAAAATCGCTCCGATAGACCACTAAAAAGTAAGTTGAGAGAGGGTAGGTGGTTCCCTCCCCTCTGGCTAAGATTGCAAACCTCGGTCTCCTTGAAGGTACCGAGCGACATAAAGAATCGATCTTTAGATATCGTATGGTACGATATCGTACTCTTTGATTTATGATTTGCAAAATGCAATAGCGGCACTTCTTTGTGATTGTGGCTATTATAAATCAATAGTAGTATCAATATGAGCTCACCAACTCCCCTATTAGACGACGAAGAGGTAGCGGTGGCGACGGCAGATGATGGTGGTAGTATTACACCTCCGGCAACCCCACCTCAACGAAGGAGAAGATCTAAATTGGTAAAAGCAGGTAGCAATTACAACTTCAGATCCAATCTATCATCAGGTAGGACTCGTCTCTCATCACTTGATGAAGAAGCGCCGGTAGATGAAGTATCACCCAATACTACTACCGCATTACCCTCTTTATCAACTCGTTTATCATCACTTGAAGAAGGCGAAATTGACGAAGAGTCGTCGAATCTAGAGTTCATCCTACCAGCACTTAACATATGTATTCTCATCGTTGGTACACACGGAGACGTATTACCATTCTGTGCACTAGCCAAGCAATTACAAGAATTAGGCCATCGTGTTAGAATTGCAACACATGAAACACATCGACAGTTAGTACAGTCTCGTGATATTGAGTTCTATCCAATTGCTGGAGATCCGCGTCAACTCAGTCAATGGACAGTTCAAAGTGGTGGTAATATTGTTGGGGAAGTCAAGGCTGGTATTGGTGATCCTTCTATATTAAAGAAGAAGAAAGAGATGGTATGTGTTATTGTATATGTATTTTAGTATTGATATTTTACACCTACATAACTAACAAATGTATATTGCTGTACTCATTTTATACAGGTTAAAGATATAGCTTTTAGTTCATGGGGCGCAGTGTCCGAACAAGATCCACTTAGTCCATATTATGAAATGTTTGGTAGTAAAATTAAGGGTGTATCTACCTTTGTGGCCGATGCAGTAATTGCAAATCCACCCGTTGGTAAGGATTTATAGTTTATAGTTTTTTATTGTGCATATGAATATCATGTGTTCATTGTTCATCTTTTCTCATATCACCATCTACATAAACAGGTACGCATATTGATGTATGCGAGGCATTATCCATACCATTACATATCATGTTCCCACAGCCTTGGTATTACGGCACATATTCCATGCCTCATCCGTTTTCCGGACTTAGTTATGATGAACCATTATCGCACACAAATACCCAAGCAAAGGCTAATTTTGCATCGTATCATTTATGGGAAGACGTCATGTTTGCTAATCTCGGTCGAAAGCGCAATAGGTGGAGAGTAACTACTCTAAAGTTGCCAAGTAGTAAGTGTAGAGTGTTCAATGTATGCATGCAATCGGGTATTATATCACTAATTGACTTATCAAATATCACTGACATCCTTAAAGTCCCATGGAACCACAAGTTCAGCAACCCAGTCGTATCATGTAAGATTCCCTTTAGTGCCATGTGGTCACCAAGTTTTGTACCCAAGCCCGATGATTGGCCCGAGCAGTGTGAGGTTGTGGGTACGTTCACTCAATTCAAGAAAGGTGAAAGTAAAAAGGTAACGTTGTCAAAAGAAGATGCCGAGAAACTATCTGGGTTGATTGAATGGATTGAAAGTGGTCAACCTCCAGTGTTTGTGGGCTTTGGAAGCATGGTTATCAAAGATACCGAGAGATTCTCTAATGCCATTATGACTGCTGCAAAGACATTGGGAACGAGGATCGTTGTTCAATCTTCATGGAGCAAATTAGATGTATCAGGAGGAGAGGACAATCTATGCCATAATGTAGGTCCAGTTAGTCATGATTGGTTACTTCCTCAATGTTGTGCTGTTATCCACCATGGCGGCGCCGGTACTACAGCGGCAGGACTCAGGTATGGACTGCCAACATTAGTTTGTCCCTTCTTTGGTGATCAATATATGTGGGGAGAGATGGTACATCGAGCTAGTGTGGGCCCAAAGCCCGTTCCTATCGCACAATTGACGGAAGAAACACTAACAGGCAAAATTAGAGAACTTACATCACCAACTATCAAAGAAGCTGCAGTAGCTCTTTCAAAGACAATGAACGAAGAAGATGGGATTAAAGCTGCATTAGAACATTTCTGGTCAGCTCTACCAGGTGATAATATGATGTGTTGTGTTAGTGTCATTATGGGAAAGAGTTTACTAGCCAAATATCGTATTAGGGGGAATATACCAATAAGCCAAGAAGTAGCAAGTATCCTCGTTAATGACGAGTCTCCACTCCCAACTGGCCCTCTTGGGCTCAGTGTTATGGAAAGGGTAGGGTCAGTTGTGAATAAGATTGAAGGTGAAACGACTAAGCATGGAGAAAAGTTATCTCTACATGGTATCACAACTTATGCTTGGCGACACAGAGGTGGATATGATAGTATATTACAGGGCTTATTTACTACCATGATTGAAGCGTTTGAGTTGATATTCTATGTATCGTTTCAGTTCTGCCAAGTACCCGATCGAATGTCAAGACGTCATGGTAAGCGACCTGTACTATATACTATATGTCATATTTGCTTCACCCCCACGAATGTCTTATCATATATATTTTTTACACTCGCTCGATCCACAGGTTGTTGTGGCTGTCTGTATGGGACATTGGCTAGCCCTTTCTATGTGCTGTACGCCTTATGCAAATCAATCTTCACGTTGAGTGACAGGTAAGTTT
>Ga0075437_12648_pt1 | contig 13951 bp, 9 predicted proteins | sample MintriMetagenome_FD_74266 | JGI IMG/M metagenome (GOLD analysis project Ga0075437, IMG submission 74266) | Marine eukaryotic communities from Monterey Bay, USA to study complex ecological interactions - Minidiscus trioculatus and... | ecosystem: Environmental > Aquatic > Marine > Unclassified...
AAGGTTGAGAGGTAGTTGGTCGGTTTGGTATGAGTTCTCCCTGATGAAGGAACTCCTATATGTTTAGTCTCTAGTGGTTAAATTCTTATAATATTGTACAGCCATTAGAATAAAACGCTCTGATCTATGCTTCAACTTTTCCCGGTTATATGTGTGACTAATTGGCACCTCTAGAGGAGTCGGACATGAAGAAGATATCCAGCAACGATCTAGGACCCAATACATTGATATATAGAAGAGCTGATTAGTATCCTCAGTAGATTGATGGTATTGGAGGTCTCTCTGATATATATGAGCTGACTGATTACCTTTGCAGAGATATAGGAGTCGAAAGATGACGGCTTTGTACATACAGAAGCGGACATGGCTAGAGATTATATATGTGGTCATTAGATACTATCCAATAGAAAACATGATTGCAATGCACAACAGTGTATACGACGAAGAATGTAAAGTTTAACACCACTTAATGACTCTTAAAAATACTCTATACGGACTTGACATATAACATAAAAACACAACATCTATAACTCTTTGGAAAAAGGTCTCCGAGGCGCTATTCGGACATGACATTCCTAAAAGCTGCCATCGAAGCCAATTCTCTTATGAACGGGCTGTTCTGCCGCTACTTTTACCCCCCTTCTTTGTAGCTTTTGATGTATATGCCTTCTCTGCCTTAGCATCACCTTCAGACTTTGACTTGAACAACTTGGTGGCCTTTGACTTGTACATTTTGCCGCCCTTGGACGAACCACTATAATCAGCAGGGTCAAATCCATCGTAGCCTCCTCCAACTGCCGGTTCTACAGCTTCGATACTTTCTTCGGTAATTTCAAACATATCCTTTGCCTCCGGTTCGACAGCCATCATACTCATACTAGTTGCAAGTGACATACTACCATCATCGTCTTCTTGGAGGGCACGAGTAGTTCTTAATGTACGAAATCGATCGGTGGGAGATACTCGACGTTGTGATGCATTTGCAATTTGTCCATCGACGATGGCGTATTGTGATAGGAGGAGTGTTAATGCGAATGTAGTTGTCTTCATTGTAATGTGTGTTTGTGTTTGTTGTGAGAGTTGATATCGAATGGTTGAGTATGGGAAAATCGATGTATTGATTGCAATGAATGTAGAATTATAATCTCCTTTTGTTAGTAGTGGCTTAGTAGTGTGCATAGTAGGAGAGGAGCATGCCTCGCTGATATGCAAGGGGTGGTGGCAAGTTTGGCTTACGGTACTTAGTGTATTTCATTCAAAAGATACCAAAATTAAGGATACGGTATATCTTCATGCTAACATACTACTAAGAAATTAGATTTCTTACCAATGTTCTTCTATTTTATCGACTTTCTTATTCAACTGATCGTACTATGTAGGTGTTTGTACCATGAAATGACTTTATTACTAGTGTATTCTTTAGCTCGTGGGCCGACCATAAAGTCAAGGTCAAATAAAAATTTGAGAGCATGCTCTTAGAGCAGGTATGTAGGCGATAGCAATTGCAATACCTCTCTCTACTAAGCCGCGGAATAATGACAGCTCTACTCTATATATACCTAACAATATGGTGTTGTACTATAATAATACCGTCTTGCTATATCACTACGGCATTTGTATTACCAACAACAACCACACATTATGTCAGTGCATCAATTGCAAACAATAATGACGCATCAAGTAGAAAACTTAAACTTAGGTCGCCATTCACTTCACTATCCTCAACAACAACCACATCCACTACCGACGACGACACATCAACAACTTCTACCTCGTCAACATATAAATATGCAAACTATAATAAACCAATAGTACTAATCGGTCTATCATCCACACCCAAAAATAATGAATTACAATCATTGGCATTAAGTTTAAGTACATCATTAGTTGGTAATAATTCAAAGTTAATGAGTGATATATTGGATAAGTTGGAAAGAAGTCAGGCTGGTGGTTTGTTGAATGATGACGACGACGATGATAGTGGTAGTGGTGCAAGTTCTGACAAGCAGACGTCAAAGAAAGATCATCAACAACAAGTGTCAGGAATCTCATTATCAGCAATAGGTCTCGACAACGAAGGACCATTTGTATTAGACTCATCATTAATACGTGAACTAATCTCACAACAAACATTAACATTAACCTCTGGTGTTATCGTATTAGACTTTAATCATGAAGCATTCAATACCAACTCTAAAGAATATGAAGTTGATTTAATTAGAGCAATGGGTAGTATTGCAAAGATATTATATGAAGAGGATGGTTTGTTATGTGTTTATGTTAATATTGATAGTACTGATATGAGTAATGATGTACAAGAACGTAAGAAAAGTATTGAAAATGAGATTTTGATACCGTTTAGTGATTATGAAATTTGTTTGAAGGATGAGGGCATCGTCACTGCTACTGAAAGTAATAGCAACGAACAACAAAAGGGAGTAATGAATTGGTCAGATATACAATGGGAATTATTCCGTATAACATCACGTGCACTCTTATCATCACCAACCGTCGGACAAACATCCAATCCATCATCTAACAACAATGCTGATATATTAATGGGTTTAAATACCTTCTTTTTAAGTTTAAGTTTTCCACATGTGAAAGAAAGTACACCATATATTGAACGAATGTGTGCTGATGTTGATAGTATGGAATATCGTGTTGATTTGTTAGATGTTGCCAAGGATTACTTAAGTGGTGGTGATGATGATGATAGTGATGATGAAGGAGGTGAGGTTTGTAAGTCTTCAAAGGAAAATGCTCGATTTGATATACTATATCAGCAACAACAACTTCGTGCATTATGCCGTCCATATGCACAGCGTGCACCATCATTACCAGTTGCTGGTGGATCAGGTATCATTGATGACGCATTACCTATAGTGTATACTGTCCGTACTGCTAATCAAGCAGGAACATGGCCAGATGACGAAGAGGGTATCAAAGCCATGTTTGACTTGTTAGAATTGGGATTGAGAAGTGGTGTTGAAGTATTAGATATTGAAAGTGCATGGGATGCCAAACTAACCGACAAACTACTCGCCAAAGCACAATCAAGATATACGTCACTAATATTGGGCAGTCATCATGTAGTCGGGACACAAGTATCAATGGATGAGGCAATTGAATTATATCGTCAATGTCGTATGAAGAATCGTGCACATGGTGCCAAGGTTGTATTAAGTATAACATCAAACGATAATGATGAAGATCAATTAGCATACAAGGCAGCAATTGAGGCAAGTAAGTTGGATACACCCGAGATACCTAACATTGGTCTGATATTAGGTGAAATGGGTTCCTATTCGCGTATATTGAATGAACGATTTACACCAGTGACACATGAAAGTTTACCAAGTGTGGCGGCACCGGGACAATTGACAGCCGCGGAGATTATGGCAGGACGGATGTTAACTGGATTAATACCCACACAGCGATATGCTATATTAGGGCATAACATTGCCTATAGTGTTAGTCCTCAGATGCAAGGATCGGCATTTGTAGCTGTGAAACTACCACATACCTATACCCGAGCTGATGTTGAAACAGTTGAGGAGTTTATTGAAGGTCCGATATGGAATGATGATAACTTTGGCGGATGCTCGGTAACTATTCCACATAAACAGAATATCATTCCACATTTGGATGTATTGACCGATGCCGCGAAAGAGATCGGTAGCGTGAATACTGTGATTGTTAAGAAAGACAAGTTTGGCACTCGAGTGTTGATTGGAGAGAATACTGATTGGAGAGGTATATACAATCCGTTGCAACGGAGACTAGGAGATGATATTGCCGACGACAAGAAGAAGGATACTGATGCTACAACTCAGTATGCTTTGATTCTCGGAGGAGGAGGTACCGCAAGAGCAGCTGCATACGCAGCTAGTAAGTTGGGCCTCGAGCGTATCTACTTCAATCGTACTCCCGAGAAGGCACAAGATCTAGCCAACGAGTTTGGCGGCGTAGTTGCAAGTAATCTCTGGCAGTGTACCGAGAGTGAAGACTCACTAGGTTCCATACTGAATCAAAACAATGGCAATGTCAAGGTAGTTATCAGTACCCTTCCCGCTGGTGCTGAATTCGAATTACCCGAATGGATGTTAGAAGTTACCAAGCTTCCGGTTGTATTTGATGTGAATTACAAACCATACAATACGAAGCTTCTACTCCAAGCCACATCTCAAGGATGTGATGTAGTACGTGGATCTGAAATGTTATGGGAGCAAGGTGTCGGTCAATTTGAATTATGGACTGGAAGAACTGCTCCGTATGGTGTAATGAAGAAGGTTGTTTTAGAGAATTGCCTACCAAAGGAGGAAGATAAGTAGATTTTGAGAAGCCAGAAAGACAATAGAGCAAACGATTGTTCTAATTGAAAGTATAAAGTAAATGAGCTATATATCATCAAAAACATTTCCCTAGCATCCTACAAATATTATCCAAACTAACTATACAGGGGTATACAACAGGTTATAACCTGGTCTATCAATTCATTCTTCATTACAAAACATCCAAAACTTCTATTTCTATCTCTCCTCATCTAGATTATGCTCGATATGTTGTTTTACTCACAATACGCTTGTGACTAGAAACGGGTTTATCTGTATTAGAGCTAATATCTGGTGCTGATAAGGCTCTCATGTGAGGTTTTGGTTGATCAACAGTAACAGGATTTTGAGCATAAAAAGATGACCACCAAGAAGTCGATGATGACTTTTGATTCTGTACTGCTTCGTTACTCGCATCAATCAACCCCTGATCTATCCTCATACTTCTAGAATCATCAAGACCAGGCTCGATTGCAGTAATAGGTTTTCGATGTGTAGTAGTGTTATAGCTATTTGCATTTGCATGATGAGAAGTCCTATGCCTTGATAATGAAGTTGAGGATTTGGATGATTTAGACTGGATATATGATAGTAAGAAGTATGAGATCTTGCATCAGTAAAGAATTTTATCAACATCCGCAAGTCTCGATGCACTTGCATCTGATACTGATGATGACCCTAAAGATACTTTCCTAATGTGTTGAGGAGATGTGCTAGTGGCGGCGGCAGTATCAGTACCACCAAACCATGAAGAAAAGGGCATACTGCTGTTGTCTGTTAATCTATAGTCCTACTGTCTCTATTTGATGAATATCATATCCAATAATAAGATCTTCATCATCAAAAAGCAAAGCTGAGCATTTTTTTGACAAAGATACCGTATCTTTTTGGCTAGCCTACAGGCCTTCTTTCCGCCTCCACTCATGTAACATCATATCATTGATAATATATCTAATGTATAAACGCGATGTATAGTAGGCTAGACTAATATAGACGCAATGTGTTGAGGATAGAAATTGATTATCTTAATGATGTGATAATAATATCTCCCTCGTTACAAACAAGTGTTCAAATCCCCTCTAAGAGGATATCATGAACTAAAGTAGCAAGGAACTTATGTTCCGTGCTGATGAAAGCATTTGGCCCCCCTACCCTTAAATAAGGTCAGTTAAGTCATGAAAGTTGACGAGATGGGAAAGGGAGGCTCCTCAGCTTAGTATAAACAAATTCATATTCTCTTGGGGGTAATTTCATAATATATAGGTAGACTATGCTACCAAGACATGTATCATGTGTGTGGGTGGTGGTGTTAATAAGGATGATAGGTCCACCACCCTCACACATTATATCTTAAGGCGCCTTGAGACGATATCTTCCGAAAAACTTACATTCCAAAGGCGGAGAGGAGACTGCGAGGGTTATTTGCCTGTTTGGCTGGAGTAACCGAGATGAAACGAATCTCCATTTGTTGCAGTTTGGCATCAATATCTCCAACTTGTGGATTCCCTCTTACCCTGTTACCTGGCAACATATCCGGATTAACACCCTGCAACAAATCGAACATATCTTTTACTTCCTTGTCTTTATCAAGTGGTGATGGCTTGTAGATCATGTATCCCACACCCTCAGCTCCATTACACTTCCATTGCCATTCGCGGCCTCTCATACCACGTTGAGAAATCATCATTCTTGCCCACTCTCTTTCGAGAAAGACTTCAACGTTGCAACGGTGTGGCTTTACAGTTCGGAGTAAGTAATCAATCCAGCAACGTTTGCTCCGTCCCTTTTGTCCATGCTCTCCCAATCTACAACCCACACTAAACCTTGTTGCATCTTTCCATATTTCATTAGGATCACTCCTCTTTTATGGGTTTAGATATTTATTAGTATATGTTGTGTGAGATATGTATCACAAACATGTAATATTATATAAAGAACATAATAGATAAAAGAACACATGCACTTACAAATGTACCATACCACGCTCCGTCACTGACTAGCCACTTCGATAGATCATTAATATCCTCCTCAACACACTCCATTGTCTCTTCCAACGTATCCGTTGATACAAATGTACCAGGTCTATTATACCTCAAATTAGCTAACCGAATTTTATCCAATAAACAATCCACAATCCTCTCTCTTGTTGGGAAAGTATGTTGATATAATATATCAATATGTACATTATCAACTGTAGTATCAATTTCATCCATTGTTATTGGTTCTTTTAAGTGTTTAAATTGACGTCGATGTTGATGTTGCATATGGTATATATCGAATAAACTTTCGGTAATGACTGTGTTTGCATAATGATTGGTAAGGCTGAGGCAAAACAGTTCACGTGGATTTAAGTAGGATAGGAGTGGTGTGCCCACGGCTGATATGATATTATCAAAGATTATAGTAGTATCAGTAGACATTATTGTTTATTCTATTGTCTTATTGTTACCTAGTTATGTTCATTCTATTGAAATTATGTGCACCTTCTCAAAAAAATATGAGAGTGTGCATTTTTCTTTTGAGAAGGTTCAGAGGGAGCCAAGAGTTTGAGGGGGGTCTAAACAACAAAGTAACATATCGAAGATTGTATGGTAGTTAGTCAGCAAAGACAGAGTTGTGGCGGTGGTAAAAAGCTATTGCAATAGAAGGTATACATCATCATTCACATACACATCATCAAACAATACAGTAGTAAGTAGTATGGTACTTCGACAACTACTACTACCAAAGGAAGGAGGTGGATCACTCCGTCGTTTCATAGGCATGCGACAACGTCTATTCAAAGATCAATGGCAAGATAATCGACCACTACGAGGTCCAGTACCATTGTTTGATTTTAGAAGACGTGATGATGCCGCAGACGTTCGAGATTCATTACAACCCGGTAGAACTCGAGGATTGTTCGGTGGATGGCGAGTATCGGATGATAGTGTTATTGGTGGATATAGTACTAGTCAAATGGATTTCATAGAAGATGATAAAGAGGAAGAAGATATAAAGGACAAATCACCACCATATCTACGATGGTCAGGTACTATATCAACAGATATTAATCATCAATCACAATTAGCAAAGAATGTTACACGATCGGGATTTGCAGCAGTATTATCACCTGAATTTCCATATGCTGCAAACTTGGGTAATAAGTATAAAGCATTAGAAATATGTTGTCGGACTGATGGACGAACATACGCAGTTAATTTACATGTCGAAACAATGTTCCCAGAAGATATGTATCAAGGGTTTATTGTTGGTGGTACTGGAGAACAAAGCAGTGCAGAAGATGAAAATCTATCACAAGAGAGAGATTACACAAATAGGGAGGAAGATAAAACAGAAGAAGTAGAGGAATTACCAGAAGAGTCATTAGATGTACGAAAACATTTACAAAATCGACGAGATCTAATCCGTCGAACGACATTATCATCAGATGATCATCCATACCATGGACATCCACCGACTGGATTTCAAAGATTTATATTACCATTTAAAGACTTTGCATTAACATCTCGTGGAAGATTACGATTGAATCAACGTGATTTAGATGGCGCAGTTAATATTGATGCAATTGGTTTTACATTAATGGACGGTGTTGATGGTAGCTTTTGTTTTGATTTAGTCAGTTTGAGAGCTGTTAATGTATTGCAGGGCGAGGTAGTTGGTAATTTAGAAGATACACTGAAAGAGGAGGAGTTTGAGAAGAGAATACTGTCAAGTAGAGAGCCCAAGAAGAAGAAAGATAACGATTCTAAGACAGCTAGTGAGAAAACCGACAGTAAGTCATAAACCACACATCTTATGTGCATTATCCATTATCTTAGTAGTCATTAGCTTTCAATATCTTGAAAGATTCATCCCATAATTTGTCTGCAACCTCTATCATCCGTTCCCTGCTCAGGTCCTCTCTCCAAAAATACATTGTTAACGCTTCTTCTGTTTTGCCTAAAGTATTCATAATGATGCCGCCATCGCTTAACTTTCTTCCTTCAGATAGACCGTCGAGTAGCTCGGCATCAGTGGATAAGATTGCATTAATCATCGGCAATACACCGACGTTGGCGCTTCTCATCCAACCTAAACTAGTTGGAGATAATTGAGTTTGCATCCATGGCTGAATGCTAGTTCCAACCCAACCGAGATCTATTGCTACAGACGTAGCATGAGGATGATGACGAGGTATTTGAGTTGCATGCAGCACATTTGCCAATTTACTTTGAAAATAAGCTGCCGCATCATTAGGTGATCTAATACCTGTGCTCAGATATTCATCATCAATACAACCCGGTCTGTGTATATCTGGGAGCAGCTCAAGAACAAAAGAAGGTACAAAAGCAAATGGCAGAGCACAGCAATGGTGTGTACCAGATGATGTGTAAACAACTCTCAACCTAGGGTGTCCCTTCAATAGTTGTTCACTCAGAAAGAAATGAGCCAAATGCATATCATTGAAGGCAGGATTAAGCCCCATGTCGTTCACAGAACTCTTGTCTACTGGTGCGTATCCTGCGTTGTTAAACAATACATCCACTTCCCTACCTTCCAAATGAGTTGCAAATGATTTGACTGAATCCAAATTAGCCAAATCAATGAACATAGGAGTAACACTTCCATTGGATTTTGTTGCAATAATCTCATTGTTGATTGTGTTTGCCGCCTTGGTACACTTTATTTCTGATCTACATCCCATTATCACATGTGTACCATAACTTAGTGATAACTGCCGAGCTGTTTCAAAGCCCACGCCACTATTACCTAAAGGCATAAGGCAATTTTAGATCAAATGGGTGAGAGATTATTTATGGAGTGAATCAAGTGAAATGATTCTTGTCCTTACCTCCAGTTATTACTACAGTTTTCCCGGTATACATATCATTATTCATATCTGGTAGTGGATTAATTGCGGCGTAATCCAAGACATATATCAGAGCAGCCAATGATATGATTTGCAACATATACTTTTCAACTCGACTATGACATAATGTAAATCTTAAGATGAATGTTCCTATGAAAGCAGATCTACATTCCGTTCTATAGGTATAATACAGAGGAACTAACTCCCCAATACGGAAGAATATAAAGCCGATTATGTATACCAATAGACTGATACTAACCACACAGTTGAGTATTGATGACGAAACACTATTGCTATTGGTGTTTTGCTTTTTTGAAGAGTCAGGTTGGCACATGCTATTATTATAATGATGATTGACGGTAAAAGTTGTTATACAAAAGATTAATATAACCTAGAAACCTTAACTATATGTCCAATGCAGCAATAGAATACATGGTATATTGCGGCATAGCACACTTCAACTCAACAATCTTATCTCCTCAAGGTAATGAGATGTGGTAGTGCCCGAAAAGATACCCATGTTAGTTCTGGACCATGAGAGTGTAGGTGATGAAAAAATTATGAGCAATAATATCGTGCGTACTTCTTCTATACTATTAAATATTACAGATATATACACTACAATATTACCACACGCTTCTGTTTATATTGTTACACGGCAGCTGCAGGCTTCTTATCATCCATCTGATACCTCTATCTACTTGAAATTATACCACCACATTTTTTGTTTATAATAATAATAAATAATACATATACTTATACATAATCTGTCGTACTGCTAAAGAATTGAGGTCAACCAATGTGCACACTTCTACATTATACCAAAAACATACAAACGAATGAGCAGCTTCATTCTGCTCCTTCTCTCAATATCAGTGGTATTACAAACAAACAATGCCCTATCCACCATAATCACACCCAAATCATCTTCTTCAAAAGACCGTCCACTACTACGTCAATTTGGCAATGGAATAAATGAACGTGTACTTAATTCCAAAGAGGGTTTCAATCGCTTTGGTTTAGAAAATCATTATACTTCAGATGAGACGATACCATGTTTAGATATGCAGACGACTAGTGATTCTAGTAGTACAACCAATAATGTTGCTGATAAATCGTCCTTATATGATATCTCGTCACAAAAAGAGATTCGTGAAGCATACATTAATAATGACAATACTCAACAAGGTACAACAGAATCTGATCGAATCCATGGCCGTTCTTCGGGGTCGGGGTGCTGCATTATTCGTCTCACAGGTAAAGATGCCACATCTGTTCGTCTACTCGTGGACTTTGCTGACGATTTCTTTGATTGTGTTGATTGTGGTGATAACGAACATGCTAATTATGATGCAAATAATAATGGTGCTGCAGGCAAACTAAAAGATTTAGGAGTGTTTCGCATTGCCAACAATGTACATGCAGGCTTTGATCACAATGTTAATGAAGAAGACAAGATGCAAGTTTTATACACTAAACTCATTCCGGAAGGGGATGACGAAGATCCGATGTTATTACCCCTCGAAGTTGGTGACTTGGTCGGAGCTAAGAGTTTAACCGGAGCTCATAGTGGAATTGGGACATTATTCGATATAGGAAACCAGATTACGAGTGCTGTTCTGGGGATGGATAGCGAATCAACGAATAAACTTTTGGATGATTGTTCACATATTGCTACCACTTCCAAGGTAGAGATGAAATCCAGTAACCACGAGCAAATTGCAGATACCATGTCTAATTCTTATCAACGCATCATTCGATATTTGAAACCTAAGCCAGCAAATGAACAAGATGAAGATACCCAGAACGATGAAGCATTTTGGCCTCATGTCGATTCTACATTCCTTACACTTATTCCTCTTCCGGAAATTGCTGGCCTTGAAGTCTGGTGCCCTTCGTCTCGGTTTGCCGAGAGTGAGGACATGGCTGAACGCGGCGAATGGGTTAGACCCTGTAAACCATCTGTTGTAGACGAATCAGGAGAAGACTGCATTCATGTTGTTGCTCTGGCTGGGGAGTTCCTGCAACTTCTCTCTGACGGTCAAGTGTCAACATGTATACATCGGGTCATTGCACCAAAGCCTTCACCAAAAGAATTTGGATTTGAATCTTCCAATAAAACGTACAAGCCAAGGGTTAGCGCACCCCTCTTCTTACGTCCAAGGATAGGCAAAGCAGCAATTTTGGATGTTGAAACGGATTTGAGAGATTTGGACAATATGGGGTTGTATCATGAAAAAGGGCTGATGGAAGAATGTGACGGAATGCGTGTTTGGGACTATATGGATTGTATGTCTCCAAACAACTAAGAGCACTCGTCATTCATAATCTGATACTCTAATTTCATATATCCTCTACTACAACAACATTCGCTTTTCCTTCTGAAGCTTTCCATAGACTTGCACCTCTTTCTCTTACAGCAGCAGCCATTACTTCCATTACCATTTGGCAACCGCCCATTGCTGCTTCCAATACTTCCCCAAATGCCTCTGCACCACCTGACAAACGACTTTCACATTGGGATAAAACTATTGTACCTCGCTGTGGCATAGTCGCCACTGGTAAGTATATTGTATCACTTGTACCTCCTGATCCACCTCCGCCACCCCCCCCAGTACCTGTTGCTGCTTGAATCTCTCTCCTATTCAAGTCAATTACAATCTCTTCTGATGCCCCAGCATTCCATCTCCCAGCTGAGCATGCACATACCATATCTTTCAGTGGTATACCAGCATCAATCAATGCCAATGTTGCCGCGTTAATTGATGCTTCTAATCTTCCACCATCATCAGCTAATACCATGACAGTAACAGAAATCTTACTTTTGGGATATAAATGTAGTAGTATGGATGCTGACAAGGCCTTTTGCAATAAGTGAGATTGTTCAATGATTCGTCGATCGGTTGATGGATTAACATTACGCCTATCACCTGGTGGTGAGAAGGGTGTTGTTCTCATATTCACTTCGAGTATAGCTCTGTTATATGTAAATTGAAGGTGAGGTAAATATTAAGATGTTATAACACGATTAGCAAATGACTAAAGTAGATGAATACATCACATGAGCAAATACTACACATCACTGCAATAATGATATTTCTCTTACCTATCTGGTAACTCTTCACTTCTTCTACTAACCTCACATGGTCCTCTAACAACACATAATACCTGTGTTAATCCCATACTAACCAATGCACTTCCTGAGCATGAGCTCGTGGGTAAGGCACTTCCACAAGATGTTGTTGATGGCAATGCGCCGAGGTTGCAATTCATTGCTCGTATCTCATGTGGACGTCGACCATCGTTACGTAAATGTATTAGTGATAGGATATCTGTTCTTCTTGTAGACATCGTGTATGGTAGTTGGTGTGTAATAATATAATCCGTACTTATACCTATTATCTTCTACTTGTATGATGTAGGGTAAAGTATCTTTTGTTGACTATACAATATCGTTTTCCTACGCCTTCACCGAAGAAAAGAGCGATGCAAACAACTGTTTTATCTGACTATATACTATGAGTATTAAACAAACAACTATATTGCATCAAATATCTCTCATTGGTTATTTGCACAATAATCACAAACTCGAGTTGAGGTCGCCAAAAGCAAGAAGTTTCCTAAAAAGCGTTAGGTCTCCGCCCACATATGGCATGGCAAATAAATATCAGCAATGTTAGTGTAACTATTGTATCGGCCTCTCTTTATTTGGCGGCGTGGTATGTATGTATTTCTCCATAATGTTAATAAATCGGTGGCGAGTGCTGGTAATAGTGCTGCAATTGTATATCTCGTCTTTTTTCTAAGAACTGTGCACTAATAATGTTTTAAAGACACTCTCCGCATGCTTGAACCGACTTTTTAATGAGAAGAAGAATATATAGATAGTAGCATAAAGGGCGGTTTCTCCATATTGATAAGGTGGTGCGAGTTTTGGATATAGCGCAAGTGCTGGATACAGTATTGCAATCATTTGCAGCACGAGTGTTTGACAACATTGCAACTATTTTATGATATTATAATAAACTTTTCGGTTGAAATTCAAGATATTGTACAACGTGATAGTTTACTAACTCTTTTATTTGTTTTATTAATACCCAAGTGAACCAACTTCAATACTAATAAAAAAACAATATGAGTGATGATGAAGATAGCTCCCAAGAAGGGGTAGATGCCGGTATGATGGGCGGTCTACTACCTGATGAATCCATAAAGGCATTATCAAGTGGTACAGCCGGCTCAGGAGGCGGTGTTTCTTTGCAAATGTTAAAGGCTGCAGTAGCTCGTAAAAAGGCTGCATCATCCAAACCATCAAACGGTAGTAGAAAGGGTAGATTATCAAGTTCAAGTAGGACACGTCAGGTTGTTAAATTATCAATTACAAGTGTATCACGATCATATAATGAACCCTGGAGGAGGAGACAACAACGAGAATCTTCTGGTACAGGATTTTTAGTTCATTGGAATGAAGGAGGCATGGATACAAAGCCATCGGATTCCATTCGTATTGTAACTAATGCTCATGTGGTTAGGAATGCTAGTACCATTCGGGCTCGTGCAAGTTTCGGGCCTCATGTAGTGTCGTGTGATTGTGAGTGGATTAGTTTACCATTGGATTTAGCCTTGCTCAAAATCTCTGAAGGAGATTGGAATGACTTTTGCAAAGGTTGGAAGATTGATTTATCCGATAATGGATCCACCATCAACAACAAAGAGTCTGCCAAACCTCCTTCTGATGAAGATACATCGGGAGATGCTGTAAATA
>Ga0075437_11674_pt2 | contig 13914 bp, 9 predicted proteins | sample MintriMetagenome_FD_74266 | JGI IMG/M metagenome (GOLD analysis project Ga0075437, IMG submission 74266) | Marine eukaryotic communities from Monterey Bay, USA to study complex ecological interactions - Minidiscus trioculatus and... | ecosystem: Environmental > Aquatic > Marine > Unclassified...
CCTGCTTCTGTTAAGCCTGGTGTTGTTACTGGAACTGCTCTTACTGATCTTCTTGATGCTGCTAAGGAGCAGGGATATGCTATTCCCGGAGTTAACATTGTCGGTACCAACTCTATCAACTCTTGTATGGAAGCCGCTGCCGCATACGGTGGACCTATCATGGTTACATTCTCCAAGGGAGGTGGACAGTTCATTGCTGGTAAGTCTGTTGACAACACCGACGATGTTGCCTCCATTGCTGGAACAATTGCTGGTGCCAAGCACGTACATGAGGTAGCTGCATTATATGGCGTTCCTGTTGTTCTTCACACTGATCATTGCCAAAAGGCTTGGCTTCCATGGATTGATGGTCTTGTTACTGCTTCTGAGGCACACTTCGCTGAGACTGGACAGCCTCTTTTCTCATCACACATGCTTGATCTTTCGGAGGAGCCACTTGAGGAGAACATTGCCATCTGTAAGACATACCTTGAGAGATTCGCTAAGGTTGGAATCCTTCTTGAGTTCGAGCTTGGAGTAACTGGAGGAGAAGAGGATGGTGTTGATAACACAGATGTTGATTCATCTCGTCTTTACACACAGCCAGAGGAAGTATACTACTCATACGAACAACTTTCCCAGGTTAAGGGTGGTGCCTTCACATGTGCTGCCTCATTCGGTAATGTGCACGGAGTTTATGCCCCAGGTAATGTTGATCTTCAACCCAAGATCTTGAAGAACTCACAGGCATACGTAAAGGAAAAGATCGGTTCAGATGATGATAAGCCAATGAGATTTGTCTTCCACGGTGGATCAGGATCATCAGTTGAAGACATCCAAGAAGCTATTTCCTACGGTGTTATTAAGATGAACATTGATACTGATACCCAGTGGGCATTCTGGGATGGTCTTCGTGCTTATGAGGCCAAGTACCACGACTATTTACAAGGACAAATCGGTAACCCCGAGGGAGATGATAAGCCAAACAAGAAATACTACGACCCACGTATGAGTCTCAGAGCAGGAGAGGAAGCCATGGCTGCCCGTCTTGTCAAGGCAGCTGAGGATCTTAAGTGTGTGAATGTTCTTAACTAAGAATTATCTTAACGTGAAAGGTGGTTGTTTAGCTCTGTAGATAGATTAATAATACATTAGGGGAATCTTCATTTTGGTTGTGATACGTCTACTTCTAGTAATTAACGTTATAAGCTACCCAAGCAAGGATAGCTTGTAACGTTATAGAATCCAAGCAAGGATCCAAGTTGGAAAGATATTTTGAAAACTCCTAGATCATGGCGAGATCATGGCGCCTGCCTTTTATAACTGACCATGTGTCCATTCTATCAAATACTTGTAGCTGCAAGCAAGGAAACCTTTCACTAAGTCTCAAGCAACTCTCTTCCCTTCACTCAAAAGCTTTGTTTGGAAGGTTATGAGCTCAAAATATCAAGAGCTCAAAATCTCAAACACTTTTAACAGTGTCAAAAACCTATTACTATACGTATCATATTAAAAAATGGCGGCGCCCTACGAGGATATAAGTGATAGCGATGAAGATGAGGATGAATGCCGTGTATGTAGAGGTCCGGCAGAGGAAGGGTGAGTGAAAGAAAATATCTCGATATACTTTTGGGCAGTTCAATGATGTTTTTTTTTGCAACAGTCATTATGCATGGGTGGAGGATCTCTGTAGTTGTATATTATACTCTTACATAGTATCTAACCCAATCATAATATTCTTCCCTTTATTCTAAATCGTCTGTTTTGTGCTCTCGACGAATGATAATAAATACCACCGCTGCAGCCGTCCACTATTCAAGCCATGTAAATGTTCAGGTAGTATCGGCCTAACTCATCAAGATTGTTTAACATCCTGGTTAGAAGTAACCCGGGGCGATGGCAAATGTGAACTATGCTCAACAAGGTTTAAATTCGCTCCACAATATGCAGACGGTACACCAGATCGATTATCACCCCAGGAGGTATGTTTCCGAATATTACGTCGATTAGGTGCCAAGTGGTTACCCCGTGGCTTACGTACATTGTTAGCGGCTATACTATGGTTAATTATATTACCACTATTAACATCGTACATATATCATGGATGGATGTATAGACCATCGGCTATCGTTTCACGATGGAATAGTTGGGAATTAGTAAAGAGAGATATTGTTGGGGGTGTGGTTATAGCATTACTAATTGTTGTTAGTTTCTTGAGTTTAATGAGCTTTGCAGAGTTTTTACGATTTCAATGGGGTGGTGCCGCGGCTGATCAAGAACGTCGAAGAGCAGCAGTAGCGCAGGGACAGCAGAGAAGGAATAATAGGAATAACAATCGTGAGGGTGGTGCACGTGGTGCTATTGAGGGTGAAATCGATGATATCATAGTAGTTCATCATTATGAAGATGAAGGAGATGAATCGGATAATGAGATTGATCCATTGGCACCGTTTCTTAATCATTTATTGACCAAAGATGAAGGTAGTGTTGATAGTGACAGCAGCAGCAATGGAACCGAAAGTCCACCTTCTTTGAGGGAGAATAATGATGGTCAAAATAATGCAAACAATGAGCTGGGTATAAATGAGGTACAAATACCAGCAGATGCCAACCAAGATCACGATGAGGATGATGCTAGATTAGATGATGATAGTAATCATGACGATCTAGTACATCCAGCTGATAATGATGAGGAGGAATTAGAGGCTTTTATGAGAGCTCAAGAGGAGCAAGATATGGAAAATGAACAGCAACAGCAAGCAGACCAGGATGATTTGCCTCCACTTGAGGAAGTGCCGCCTCCTCCACCACGAAGACAGCGCCCTCCTAGAGATGATGCACGATTTGAGCCTCAATTTGAACCATTGCAACCGGCCTTTGAAGGTGCTGACCTTGATGGTGCTGCCGCCGCTGCAGATGATGATATTGTAAGTTTCTATGTATTCAACTCTTTTTATGTTATATACCATGCACGAACTCTCACTTTCCCCCCAAATACATTTGTTGTAGGATATGGAAGTTAACATTGCAATAAATGAATTACTTGGCTTTCGGGGTCCATTGTTAGCACTCATTCGCAACCTACTTTGGCTATTAGTCTTCAATACTGCCTACTTGGGTGTGTTTGCCTTTGCGCCATCAAAGTTTGGTGGATCAATGTACACAATAATATCAATGATTATGTCCCTGCCTACAATACAGAATATAATACCAAACAATTCAACGAGCATAGTTGGACAAGTATGGAATGGCACTGTTGTATCAATACATGAACTGGAGAAGAAAAGCAAGGAACTTGATTTGATATATCAACCAGGACAAATAGCAAAAATGGGCATTGGCTACGTCTCATTTGCAATCCTAATTTTTATGTTAAAGACAATCGTAACTATCACCGTAAACGCGAAAAAGAAGAAGCGAGAACAGACTACTCAAGCAACTCCAGAAGCACAAGAGAATGAAAGAATACGAAACAATAATTTCAGAATAGATGCCATCCGAGAGAACCGTCTTGATGATTTGCGTCAATTAGAGCGAGATGCCGCTGAAAGAAATGCGGAACAAAATGAAGCTGCTGGAAAGAAGATACTGAGCATTCTTGAGTGTGCAGGGGCTATCGCAAAAGTTGTCATACTCCTTTTTATCAAAATGTTGCTCCTCCCGCTAATGCTTGGTATATGGCTTGACCTGGCCACTCTTTCATTATTCAACAACACATGGAGTGACCGAATAGAATACGCTGGAATAGACCTTTTTGGATCAATCTTCCTTCATTGGGTAGCAGGTATTACTTTCATGTTACTTGTGACCGTGTCAGTTCTCCAACTCCGTGAAGTTGCTCATCCTGATATACTCGCTAGAGTGATAAGACCGCAGGAGCCTCAGCCAGACTTGCTCGGTAATTTACTTCAGGAGACTGGTGTTACTCATACGAGACGTGTACTCTTATCCCTCGGTATTTATGCAGCATTACTAGCGGTACATATTTGGCTGCCAGCTCGCTTGCTTTTGAAGTACAACCTAGGGCAATACTTGCCTCTGTTTCAGCCAAAGTTTTGGCATATCCTCATGCCACAAATACAAGTCCCTGCTGAGTTGTTCATCTTTCACCTATGTATGTTGGGAGTTCTTGAAAAATATAAGAATAAAATTGGAGGAATGCAACATCACTGGCTTCTTCTGATGGGGGGTTATCTTGGAATGACGAACCAAATTCTCCCCCGTGAAGTAGAGCAGTTTTCACTAGTGGGTACACTGCCAGTCTTTGCTGATGATGCGACACCGAGTCAATTAGATAGCCTTGAGGAAGTACCATCCTTTGAGGGGAGAAATGATGATATATATCCCCTATGGAATAATATGCTTTCGGAAACTGATCACACCAAAAGAGAAGAGTGGATAAGATCAAACATTTCTAGAATGGAGATGCCAGTTACTTCTTGTCTTCAACATACAAGTGGTATAGTACGAGACGGCAAGAAAGTTTTGTCGACACACTCATACATTCGGCTGCCATCAGCTTCATCTACGAATAGGTTAGTAGTGAAGACATCAGATGACGCTTCTTCCAATCTCCTGCCCACCAGTATTGGCCCTTACCGTCTCAAGCAAGGAGTTTCAACTTCCACTACTAATGTAGCGGGTGTGTCGAAGACCGAAAAGGTAACACACATTGAAATATGGAAAGAAATGGTCGGTAAGCCTATCCCTCGTCCACCAGAAGGCTGGGATGACCTTGGTGTTGGTGGAGCAGAACGCCACGGTCGATGGGCATGGGGTGAGGAGCACACATCTGAAATAGAAAACAGTGTCGCTGTTAGAACTCCATTCTTCAAGGATCCCACTGCAAACAAATTGGTGAAGGCATTCACTTTAGCCGTACTCACGGCTAAAATGGTATTACTCTTGTTCGTATCCTGGGCTGCAATATCAGGGGTGTTGTGTGCAGCCTTGAACATTCCTCTATATGCTGGTCACTTTGCTCTGTATCTATTGAGAGTTCCTGAAGACTATATCCATGATCCTTTAGCTTTTGCTATGGGTATTGTTCTCATGGTACCTGCCATGGGCATTATTGTTAAGCTCTTTGTGGCGTCGAATAGATTGAAGGGGGTATGGAAATGGGCCCGATCGTTCAGGCCTCGCCAACCCTCTCGGAAGGTGAAGACTCTTGCTGCCTTCTTTACTCTTTGGTTGTTCGTTTGCCCGATATTATTGGGCTATTTCTACAGCTCTTTGTTCGTTGGGATAAGTGATGAATTCATAATCAAATCTGAATTGAATGATATATTAGTCGATTGGGGAACAGGTTCATTGCTACTAAACTTGTGGGCAATCATGTGTTACTTCCAAATGTTAACAATAAAGTTTTGGTCTGATCTCATTATCGGGCGAGGCCAAGTAAATGATGATGATGAAGATCAGCCAAATGTTGGAGCTGGCCAGGGAGGTAGAAATAACGGTGGCGGAGACAACAACATTGCACAGGGCGCTAATGCTGCTAATACTGGTGAGTCGACACCAGGGTTCATTTGGCAAGGACAAGATGGAATAATTGCACGAGTTGTAGTTTCAATCAAGGCGTTTTCTTCGGGTTGGGAATGGGACAAAGTCGACAAGCAATTGTTGCTACATGATTGTGCACTTCCTTTATCAAAACATATTGCAATAGCATGTGTTGTCCCAGTAGCAGCTATATTGTTTGCAAGACTACTTGTCAACGCTATTGGGCAAAAATTAGGATCGACTATCATCTTTCGCATAGCTGCTGTTACAACTGTCCTGCTTGATACTATCAACTCATCCAAAGATGGACTCAATAGTTGGTTTCAAGCTGCTCACAAAATAGCTCGAGATGATCGTTATTTGATCGGTGAGATATTATTGAATTACCCTTCGTCAACTAGAGTTGTCACTACTTCTTCTCCTACATGATATACTTTTTATAGTAAATTAAATTGCATTATGATATAAATCATATAAAACATTTCTTTAGCCTACTTTCTTAATGAGCTGCCCAAAGATGCATCCCATCACACTCTTTTAGCAGACCTTCTTGATAATATAGTGCTTCGCCATAAGGCATATCATTGTTAGATTTATCTATCAGTTTCAAATCTTCACTTACTGACAATATCGCAGCTGCTCCTCTCCTGGAAGATGCGCGTTATCGCAAGTTATGATGATGAAGAGAGATGATATTAACATATGTTAGTGCATGTGGGATGGCAAGCAAAGGTTAAATGAAGTATTCAAATCACTGAGACTTCAATATAAACACACGAGTTCATATCATAAAAACAATACTACGCGGACTTTCCTGGGGCGAAGAAACATTGGAGAACTAATTCTGGGTATATATCTTTCATTCTGTTTACTTGATGGTGGTATAACCCTATGAATGCAGGTAGGGACTTGACCATCCGAGGTTAGCTGTAAGAATTCGCCTGCCAGAGCTATAATATAAGCTGATTTGGAGTCCTCTTCTTCTTCTTCCAACTCAACAGGTATTTTTGGCCGCACCCATTCACCTTTACTTTGAGAATCTTGATTGTTCGTAGAAGCAGTGTATTCATTAGAAGGGCACCATACCTCTAGTCCGGGAAGTTTAGGCATGGGAATGAGTGTTAGGAACGAGCTGTCATAGTGAGCTTTGAAGGCGGCATCAACTGCTGTTGTTTCATCCGTCGTTTCTTTAGGTTTCAAGTATCGTATAAGCCGATGATATGAGTTAGATATGTCATCTTTTATCATATTTGTTGACTCGCTTTGTTGTTTTTTGTTATCACTAGTTTGTTGATCGACATGAGTGCCATCATCAATTAGTTTGTCGGCTGATATAGAATCCATATCCAAAATAGCTGTTGTTATTTGTGTTCCAATATCGAGTAATATGTTCATTCCTTCATGTGCATCGCCTAAGCTTTTCTTTCCAACAAGCTCACCAACTTCCAGAGGCAGTAAAAGAGGATCACTATTGAACTGTTTATTGGGCAAGATTCTTGTATCTAAAAACTGCATTTTGCCCTCGTCATTGACATTGTCATCGTAGCCCGCAACGATGTGATCAGCTATAGTGAAGACTCCTGCATCCATTATACTATAGTTGCAACTAGTATCATCTACTTGTTCAAAGAAATCTGCCCCATACTGGGTCAATTTTCTAATAGAACTAGCATCTGACCCTGTCAGTCGGATAATTGTACAACCAGACCCTGACGATCTACCGTGTGGTAGTGGTAACAGTTCTTTTTCGGCATCATCATTATTATTGCAATCATTTGCACTATGTATCCGACTACTCTCTGTAAATGCCTTCCTAATACTAGTTCGAGAGGAAATATCTAAAGTGATGTCGAGGTCGTCTTCGACATCATCATTATATGTACATGATTGCATATTAAGACATGGAAAAGTTTCTGCAGATTTATATGCATCCACTTGACCATTGCGATTGATGCCCTCTGAAGAATGACGAATCCGTTTTTGTATCCCCTGTTTAAACTTTCTAAGCAGTGGACGGTCTTTAATTGTATCATCTATATAATTGCTTGATGATGATATAACATCTTTCGTTCCTCCTCCGATGACAATTGGAATATAAAAGGCATAAGTTTGCAATTCACAACTTATTGATATCACTATTATCAGTACTAACGTGAAAGTATAAGAAGATATCATAGTGTCTAAACTCTAATCTTTTAAAACTTTATATATTTATGTTGAGACGTTGCAATCAATTCTTCTCTCGAGTATACAGTACATACGAGGCAAACTCATATCTATCTACAGTCGCAAGTAAAAAAAAGTAACATGCTTGTATTAATATCGCCAAATTTTAATCAAGTATCTAATATTGCTCTCATTACTGATCACTGATCTCTTCTACCTATCTCTCTCATCGACTGTACACCACGCACCCTAGAGCCACCTCTACTCTAGAGCACCCTTATACAACGAACCTTTGATATGATATGATAGTGTAGTCGTCGGGGAAGAGTAGGCGTTCTTCTCTGTTTGATAATATATAAAAGTCAAACACAAAATAATAATGGGCTACCTTAATCATCTAATCTTTTCATTGGGATGTATCATAATAGTACCAAAGTTTGTTGGTTCGTTAGTAATATCAAAGCAGAGTACTTCATTGCATACCCGAGCTACCGGTACCAGTTTTAGTGTTGACAAATTGACGACAGTATCATATCAGATAAACAATAATCATCCAATCTTAGGTACAACATTAAAAGATGAGTTGGTACAATGTGCAGTACCAAAGATGATACCACTATGTCAGTCTCCATTGCTCTTGGAATCGTCTTCACCAATAGTATCAAGAGAAGAGTGTAATATATTAATTCAACACTTTGATGAACAACATCAAACACGGACAGGACATCAAACATCATCTGCTGAAGCAATACTGCAAAATATTCATAATACGATTGCAAAAGTAACAAACTGCCCAAGACATGATGGCGAAAACGAACCACGATATGTTCGATATGATACAAAAACAAAACAAGATATACAACAATTGCAACTAAATCCGAAGAGTTTCACAGACAATCTTCTCCCTGATGGGCTACATGTTGATACAAACAATGGCAAGTTGTTTCGACATATAACTGCTATATTATACCTTACCGATAATATGGATGATGATGGAAATGTAATAGGCGGTGGTACTACTTTTCCATTAGCTATTCAGCAAAGTAATGATGAGTACAATAGAGAACAGAGCGAAGTTCTTCTGACTTCAGCTAAAACGTTACTTCTGAATGGTATACATCATACAAAAGGAGATGATAATCAAGATGATAATTCTGATGGAAGAGTGCTCGAAAAAGCTGGCTTGCATGTATTTTGCCGGGACACCAAGCAAATACGACATACTACTGACACTAGCAGTGAGCATGGAGTTAGAGTCATGCCAAGAGCAGGAAAACTTATATACTTTCATAATGTTGACGATGATGGATTGTCAGATGCATCCTCATTTCATGGCGGAGAGGAGTTATTATCTTTTGATACATCTCATACAGCAAAAACAAAGAAAAGTATATTGGTCTTCTTCAAAGAAGTACCACTGATCAAGTTTCGAGATAAAGGCATTGAGGGATTTGCTCAAGAAGTTGCAAAAAGCAGAAGTTGGACAAGATCAATGTACTACAATGAAGGAACTAAGTCATCCATACCTTTAGCCATATTGCAAATAACTAGAAGCCGAGCGGCAGGTTTAAACTACCCATAAGAAGAAGATAGAAGAAGCCTGTAGCTGTAGACAAATGCTTGCACTGTGTCGGTCTCCTGACTTATATTAGGTGAAAATCTACTTATGGCGGTAAAACTTCTGACTCTTTGATTATTGATTGAGCATTTACAATCATCTTCCACTCAATAACACTGCTTCAATATTCATTGCATCATGTTAAACTGTTCAACCATACTCGTATACCTTGCGCTACTCTCCAATGGAGTATCAGCTCTTGTACCAAGCAAGGTCTCAACAGCCAAGAAACCGGCCTTCAGTGCTCAAAAGATAGCATTCAATGGTATCGCTGCTGCTTCTCTGGCATCTGCATTAGTTGTGTAAGTGTCGTGGCTATTTCTTTGTTGTTATTTGTTATTTCTTGTTCCTTACATCTGAAGTACACGAACTTACGCTTATTGATATCTCCTTCCTCTTCTTAGTGGACCAATGGCTGATGCAGTTGATATGATTGCAGACGCACCCACATTTGGTAGTTCATCTCTTGTTGCCGAGAGAGTAACACGTGAGGGTCTCTACAGAGAATATGATGTAGATGTTGGTGATCAGGTATTTGATGATGCTAGATCTACCTACAAAGATGCTAAAGAAACAAAATCAAAGAAAGGTAGGTGTATGTTGTATGATTGTGTTGCAATTGTATATATGAAACCTACTAACTAAATACAAACATACTTTTTACATAGGAAAATACACCGCTTTAATTGCTGTCCTTGTTGTTGGTTCTTTTATTATTCCCATGGCTCAATATTTCTGGTATGTCCGAGATGATGATTCATCGGATCAGTTCTTTGCTAAACAGGTTGCTCCTGAACCTGAACCTGAACCAAAGAAAAAGGGATGGTTTGGCAAATAAACAATTACTTGATAGTATCTAACTTTGGGAATATTACACAATCTTCTGGTTCGGGTATGGGATACGAATTACTATTAGAGAGGCATCTTTGTTACCTAATTATACGATCGATGCAACAGTTTATGTGATAGATACGTCAGCCGGTGTTACATGATTGAAAACAAATGATTCTCCTGGTCGAATTGTGGCATGTGCTTTGCATCAATCATTTAAGAAGTTTGTAACTTAGACAAGTCTTGCTACAGCTGATCATACTCTTTAGTTGTGATCTAGGTATTTGAATGTATAATATAATGTAGCTCTTGCCAACGACGCGAAGAGCTTCTGCATGCTTACCTTCAAACCTCGGTCATCTAGGATATCGAGAGTAAACAAGGTCAACGATGGATACAAATGCAATATTATAAGTAGACAATCATATTGTATTCAAATTAAGAATGTTAAAGGTTAAAGGGAATAACTATATTTTGGCAACAGAATATGTCCAGAGTTCTTGCTTATTTACATGTCAAAGTACCTCCTTCCAAATCCTCCTCACCTAGCTCTAAATAATATTTTGGACAAGGGGCAAATCGTTCTACTAAACTGATAACCCCAAACTTTGCATAATATTTATTTTCCCTCGGCCTCACGCTGCTTTAAGTATTCCTCGAAAGAAGGAGCAGCAGAGATGGACTTACGTGGATCCTCATCATCTTTAGTATCAGGATCACGTGTATCGGCCATACCACCTGATCCAATGTGTTGGGAGATGGCAGTGTTAGTGCGTACTGGTGAAGCCGGAGTGAAGGCAGCGGCAGAGCCGAAAAGGGCAGCGATGATAGCAAGCTTGTACTGTATGATTGGGAGAAATGACAATATGTTAGTGAGTATAATATATAATTTTGTCATTGCAAATAACATTCCCCAATATCTCTTCATTCCCAAACACAAGTATCCTCAATATTAAAATCACCCATCAGATTAAAAAGCATATTCTTTAGAGGCATGCAACTTTCAGACGAGGGAATGGAGAGGCCTCTCTGAAGAATCTCTCTATCATTATTGTTTTTGAGTTCCATATCCTCTTCACTTGCTTCCCATGGTTGATTCTTATCGTACTACAAAAACCAAACAACCACCACTCCTACGGTACAATCCCGGGACTACTACAACAACTATATACGCCTTACCATGGTATTGGTTTGATATTCAAGGAAAATTATGAGCGGCGTTTGATTTGTAGTGGGGGGATCCTCATACGTCAGTGTTGGTGAAGCCGGCTCGTCCGGTAAGATACCCTTTCTTTTGCAATGAGGTATCTTTTGTTTTTTAACCGGCCCGCACAGCTCCGAGTCTCTTTTCTAGAGATTGTGCATAGTATGAATTCATCCAGAAATGATTCATGATTAAAAGTCGGCCAAGCTGGCTGCTGCGATGAGATGAATGAAGGATGAGTCAAAAGTGACGATATTGATAGTGCAGAGCTAGTATATCTAATAGGATGAATGTATTTGCTTCCATCATCATCGTCTTGGCATTGTCATCAACTCTATGCAATGCATTATCACTCTTCCCAAGAGGATCTAGCTCATATCATCAAATAACTCGATCAAACTTTATCTATTCAACAGCTTCAGCAATGTTTATATCAGATATGACAGCTCTAGTTGGAGGATCAGAATCGGCTTGTGCAGCTGATAAGAAGAATGACAATCCAAGATATATTGAGTCAGAAGTACAGATGAAATACGGTGATGGCCCTGATGGCCATCCTAGAACGAGAGGTATTCTTGTTCGAAAATTTACAGGGGATAGTACACCGTATAAGTTCCCAACACCAACACCTGTAAAACTTGTAAAGGAATGGCCAGAGACACCTCCTTTTGAAAAGAAAGACTTCTTTCGAGCTGACGAGGGCGATGATGAAAACTTCTATACTCTGCCTAGACTCGTGTATCATATTGATGAACCAGCAGTTGCATCATTGACACAATATTACCGAGCTAATATACCTGCTGGGAGCTCCATTCTTGATATTTGCAGTAGTTGGGTATCACATTATCCATTGGAGTTCAAAGATAAGATGAAAAGAATCTCTGCAACCGGAATGAATGCACTGGAACTAAAGGCCAATGATCAATTGACTGATTTCGAACCAAAGAATCTCAACGTTGATCCAACATTACCGTATGAAGATAATGCATTTGATTTCGTGACATGTGTTGTTAGTATTGACTACTTGATACATCCAATTGAGGTACTTAAAGAAGTAAGGAGAGTACTCAAGCCAGGAGGGAAAGTTCTTATATCACAATCCAATCGTTGTTTCCCCAGCAAGGCTATATCCATGTGGTTGGGCAAGTATAGTAGTGATAGAGCTCATCTGGAACTTATCAATGGGTACGCTCAATATGCAGGATTTACAGTGCCAAGAAAAGCATTTGATATTACAGCTACAGTGCCAGAGGGCAGCAGAGATCCAATGTATATTGTTGAACTTACCAAGTAGAAGGAAAGAAGCAGCTGTTGTTTCAGTAACCTCTACGACAGTCCAACTAAAGCATAGATTGAAATTTGGATGAAGCCTAGTAACTAGAATTGGAAAGTAATGCATATCTACGTTTTACAAAAAGAGTCAATTTGACAAAAGTATATATTATGAATAATAGAAGGTTTTATGTTTTACTCCTTTTTAACTTATGGTAGTATGTGTTTAGGCAACCATGGTAGAAGCGGTGGCACTCTCGTACCTCCAGTTAGCAGGAAGCTTACGAGTGGTACGGTAGTACCTCGCAAGACGATGGATACGACTCTCAATAAGAATCAAGCGGAACTTGGAGTCCTTATCTTGACGATTACGTTCCAAATGCTTACGAACCTGAACAGCCTTCTTAATAAGCATGTACAAATCCTCGGGGATTTCAGGAGCAAGTCCAGCAGCCTTGAGGATACGAACAATCTTCTGTCCGGTGATTTGGTGAACTTGGGCAACACCATGTTGATCACGAAGGACAACACCAATTTGGGAGGGTGTTAAACCCTTCTTGGCAAGCTTGCAAACCTGCTCCTCAACATCAGCGGGGGCAATCTTACACCAACTTGGTGGAGTGCGCTTGTAAGGGCGGGCACTCTTAGAGATACCCTTTCCTGGTGCGTGCATGCGTCCCATGCTGTTGTTGAAAGGGGAGATAGAGTAAACATCAAATAATACAGTCAGAAACATATAATGAAAAATTGCAAATCCATATAAAATGGTCTGCACTTCTACCGCAGGAAGGAGGCAACGTCAATGGCCACTGATGGTGTTGTTCTCATGATATCACGGGAGATTCTAAGCGATATTCAACCTTCATTGCAACACACAACACATAGATTGGGATGATTATCATCAATTAGATATTGTGGTTGCTCGGGTATCCTACACACCTACAACACCAAACAATCGACGGAGAATCAATGACCATTGCGTTCTGAACTTCACCAGCGTGTAGAAGGCAGCCGACTCAACCCTTACGGGGAGTTACCACACAACTCACATTGAAATTGGTTACTATTATCAATACAAAGTAAAATTATGAGATGAAATTTAATGGGAGGGTATCCTAAAAAATTTAAGTAAGGCACGTAAATTTATTTTGCAAGCATCACCACATTGTTTTGATAGTGAAGTAAGTGTTGATATCACAGCTCTATTGTGTAGCGCTATAAAGGAAAGAAGGTGGTAGATATATAGTATGAGTAGTATTCTATGCGGTACAAAAATCTGAGTCTGTTGGTTATAAACGCCCCTCAAAAGAGCCGCCATCGAAGTAGATATGGTGTTGAC
>Ga0075437_12018_pt1 | contig 13912 bp, 9 predicted proteins | sample MintriMetagenome_FD_74266 | JGI IMG/M metagenome (GOLD analysis project Ga0075437, IMG submission 74266) | Marine eukaryotic communities from Monterey Bay, USA to study complex ecological interactions - Minidiscus trioculatus and... | ecosystem: Environmental > Aquatic > Marine > Unclassified...
CTGACACCTCGTGATCTAAAACATCCTCAACAACCCCATATCGGGTACTTTCGCCAACATAAGTGAGAGCAAAACTATCACCTCGTAACACTGGATATTGAGGAATAATTTTATTTGATACATTGATTATCTGTATTCAATAATGACAGGGCTTACCATTGAGCTAGCTAATTGACGGCATCTATCTATTTGATCCACTAGATCGGCTAATGATACTACTCGGCCATAACAAACCAGCAGCAGTTGCTTCATCAAACATTTGTGCCTTCTCTTCATTTGTATACATTCTACTCATAAACAAGCGTACAGGCATCATTAGTTAGTGTGAGTAATCGGATCAGTGGTACGAACTCGTAATTATCCAGGTGAGGCTACATATTTCTCTCTAAACTTAAAGTTATATAGTATTTAGTCTTTGATATACTTACCTACTTGATTCAACTCGCATACTATCCATTGTTATAACTCTAGATAGAAACCTAACTCCTTCAAATGGATACTGATGTTTCACCTTTTCTGCCATCTTTTGCTACGCTAAAGATCATACCATACGAAACTTTAGCTCATTCATATGGGATGCGAAACTGCTTCATCTTTCATTGTGTGATCCCTTCATTACCCATCAGAAAATGACTTAAAAAAGTGAACTACTGGATCTTTTGTAAATGGTCCCTTTTCAGCAAACTCTTCCCATACCTTAAAATGAGGTGCCGATGCGTGTTCATCAAATCCTTCTTTGCCTCCATCTTTGCCTTCATATTCCTCATGAAAGATAAATTTATTCGGCTCCGATGTACTCTCTCCATATACATATTGAAGACATAATGGTTCATCGTTATTACTACCATTTGAATTATTTTCAATAACTTGTAAGAACTCATCTATATACTCATGTTTGATACATAACTCAACATGTACACAATAAGCTGATCTAATTGCAGTTTTAGTTGGTACAAGATTGGTGTAGAAGAACTCTATAACAGGTTCGCCACCCTCTGCAAATGGATTTGTATTCTTAAACTCATTCCATTTCTTGGTACCTTCAGATTCACGGTGGGCAGCAAAGCCGTCTTCACCTAGGTATTGTTGATGTATATAAAATGTATTTTCATCATTAATATCTTCTCCTATGCAATATTGGAGTGAAGCTTGTTCTAATTCAAGTGTTTCCCTTTGGCGGTCTTTTATTACTGATATGAAATCATCACGATGTTCTGGTTTTATTTTACAGCGTAGATTGAGTCCGTATGGTTTGATGTCTTTGTTTGTTGCAAATCCATTACAAGAAGTGATAAATGATATGAAGAAGATGATGCTAAGGATACCCTGAATCATACTGTGACGATACTTATTTGCTGATAATATTTGCTAATATATGTTGAATGTTACTGCTACTTCTATAATCCAGAGGCGTATATTAGATATGGTAGCATGTGTATATACAAAAGGTTTGTGTTACTGCTATTATATGAGTCATCATCTTCTCCTCATCCATCTATCAACTATCAACTCTCATAATTTAAACGGTTATCTATTCCCGTAGCCAAAGCATCATGATGGCCCTATCTCTTCTTCTTTGCTCTTTGATTGATATATAACTACGAAGCATGGTTATTGCAAGTGTGATAATGATAATGATAACGACGACGATGATTACTTTACTTCGGCCAGTATCTTCTTTCTCCATCAGTAGTAGCCGTGTTGTACACCGCATACCTCATCATCGTCTTTCAGTACGAATGATGCAATCTTCCATTCATAATAATAGCAACATATGGTACAATGAAGCATTAATGGAGCATATGTTATACAGAATCAATGATTGCAACTCACCTGCAAATGTACAGCTTATAGACTTTACTGTCAATGGTCAGATATTAGGCAAATGTACAATAAAAGTGGCACAGCGGTTATGCTCGGCTGGATCAACATTTGAATTGGCAACTGGTACTAATCATCCGACATTAGCATTGAGTAACTCGGCAGGCACTACAGTGGAACAGCGTACTAAATCGGTATCAAAAGTAATGGAAAGTTTAGCATCATCGGGATATATATCAGGTTGGCGAGATGAATTATATCCTGTGGCAACAAACTTTAATTCACAACCAACATTCTTGGTAGAAAGAGCAGCTGCATCACTTCTGGGGGTTATTGAATATGGTGTACATATCAATGGATTAGTTAAGAATGATCATGGAGATACCATGATGTGGATGGCAAGAAGATCAGCAACAAAATCAGCCTTTCCAGCTTATTTAGATCATATTGTGGCAGGTGGCCAACCTGCTGATATAAGTTTGATGGATAATGTCATCAAGGAGTGTATGGAAGAAGCAGGGATACCCCCAGAACTAGCAGCCAATGTACAACCTGGTGGAGCGATTAGTTATGAAAACTATGGTGGCAAGAGAAGTTCAGAAGGAGAAGGAGTAGTGAATAGAGTGGTATTATTCTGTTTTGATCTTGAACTACCAGGTAATTTTGTGCCCAGAGTGGTTGATGGGGAAGTGGAAAGCTTCTTTAAGTGGAGTTTAGAAGAGGTAGCTTTATCAATGCATCCAGAATTTCATGATCCAATCAAGCCAAACTGTTATCTAGTTATCATTGATTACCTGCTTCGATCGGGAGCGATATCTCCAGATACACCAGGGTATCTTGAAGTATTACGAACGTTAAGAAGTGGATCATGTTGCTAAATAAAGTGTAACTCAATATATCATTTCTACTATATTACAATTATATCAATATGTATCGACTATTCAACCATCTCCTTATAGATCCAAATCAAAGTTTCTAATGAACTGAAGGAAAGTCCGAACATCTCCTTTCTTTACTGAGAAGTCACTAGAGAGTACACTCTTTGCAATAGATGACGGCTGGGCAAACAAAAGACGTAATGCCTTCTCTGTAGTTTCAATAACGATATCAGAATCAAGACTAGCCTCATTCTTGGAATAGAGTACACAGTTTCGTATCGTTAGTGTCCAACCATCAGCTGCTTCTCTTTCCATTTCTCTGTCTTTCAGGATAAAGGACAGGGACTTTGTTACCCCTGCTAGTGATTTCGAAGGGTTGAAACGTACACACATGGTACTAAAGATCATTCCCAAAGGCTTTGTTAGGATGAAATTCTTCAGATGTTTCTTGGGGACTTTGATTTCTGATACTTTGCCCTCGTTTAGTAAGGCACTTGTCAAGTACCAATTCCTACTATTTGCGCTAATCTGCTGTTGTCCAAGTTGTAAACAACACTGAGTCTTGAGTTCTTTAGCAGCCTTGATTACATGTCTTGTACTCTTCTCCTGAGCACGGAGAATTGCAGAAGATAATTCCAACGCCCATTGATAGTCTTGATCGTCAAATGCACGCTGTGCCTTGTCAAGCACGGTTTGAGAATCACCTGCCAAGTCGATGAGTCTATGAGCATACTCTGTTGGAGTCAACTTCATCAAATCACATTCGTCACCACTATACCATCCCATGTACCCATCAAAGATGGCTTTGGCACTCCATCCAACTGTTCCATAAAACTCCTTTAAGTACTCACAATCACGGAGATTGGATGGAAGCTGTATCATGGAAGCAATCTCGTCAGGATGATAGTTCTTCAACATGAGTCGGACTGTTTGATCGTGTACATATTGAATTGCATCTCTATAATTCTGTAACCTGATTTGTATCTCCTTTGCACCGTACACTGGCAGCGTATGGGATGGTACCATCACATCTGGACTAGTGTTAATCATGATATCTATCGAATTCGCCCACTGCACCACATCTCGATTAGGAGCTCCCCTTATTGTATACAAATTTGGAAAACTCTCATAGTAATTATCAGCTGCAAATAGTATATTGTGTCGTGGCATATAAACGACAGTTTGATCATCTGTCTCGCCAGGACAATGAATCAATTGTAATTCTATCCCTGCAATGTTGATAGTATGTGTTGGTGTATTGTATGTATGAGTTGGACTATTCTCGAGACCTTGTGTATCATCTACGCCCGCTAAGAATGGACCGATGCCACAGTTCTCGAATGATGGTTTGTCAAGCTTTGTGCCGTACATTTTAGTTGCACGAACATAAGCTAGTGGACCTATGATGCTGTTAAAGTTTGAAATGCGTTCTTCGGTCGTTTCTTGTGCCCATATTGGACATGTCTTACCGTCGATAGATTCTTTAATGAATACTTCCGAGCCACCAACATGATCATGATGAAAATGTGTATATATAATACCGGCAACTGGTTTGTTGGTAATCTTACGAAATTCATCAAGGACTACTAGAGCCGATGATAAAGACTCTGTAGTATCAATGATAATAATACCGGTATCGCCCTCGATCATGATACAGTTTGCTAAGGAATAGCCAATTGCTACATATACATTATTTGTGTTTTGAATTTGTAATACTTGTTGTTTGAATATGTGAGTGTGTTGTTTTAGATCATGGTTGCAATATAATGATGATGATGAATTGTGTATGTTATGTTTCTTTGTTTTTGTTTTACTTGTTGCATGGTATAATATGTAGGCCAGCGCCGCAGTTGCAACTGTACCAGCTAATAATAGAGTCGTTGTGTTTGTGTCTAATAATTGTTGAATCATAGTATTGTTCTGTTGTTAAATTTATGAGATTGTATAGTTTGCAGTAGGCAAGATGATATTTTTGTATACAGATGGGTCAAGATTATGTAAGGCCTGACAATTTCAAGACCTCGACGCCCGACGCCCTCCGCCATGCATCAACAACACTAAGTTAAAAAATCCTTCTAATCACCGAGCCGACACCAAGAGAAAGAAATATTACACATGTAATAATTATATGTCCGGGGGCATTTCCGTCGCCCTTTCATTTATTAGTAGCAGTTAAAATTGAGGCGGCAGCAACACAAAGGAATAGACGACGAGTAAGTCTCTGGAAATAAAGTTGATATATACATAAAGTTGAGGCATGGCGTAAAGAAGAGCGGCTTAATTTATTGGATTATTATAACGGCCACAATAATTATACATCACAACGAACAACGACAACACATTCTCCAAACATACATATCATCATGTCTCGAACTTCAATTATATCAACTATTAAACGGATGAGTATAACAGCCTTAATCTTATTATCAATAACCAATATCGTGTATGCCAAATCAACAGAAACAATAACAATGGATGATGCAATATATTATGCCAAAACTGGATTTAAAGTATTATTTGCCTGCTCACAGTATTACTTATTGCAGGTATACTGGTATTTGCAAGGGAAGATGAAGAAGAAGAGGCCAAAAAGAGGAAGATAAAGTGTGCTGGAAGCTGATAATTATTGGTTGATGTGGGTAGATACATATGTTGTGGTGCAGTAGAGACAATTTGGAGAGAGATGTATATGTTGCATGCTGACCTGTATATACCTACACTCGGCCACTATTACATCAAATTAACATATATATTGCATACGCCCCATCAACCAAAGAAGAAATTTGACAACTTTCCTGCTAATTTGAGTTACAATGAATGACGGCTTTATATCATGCAATGAACATATAATTGGTTTTATATGATAAAGCCTGAGAATTGTAACACTGCAAACATAATTATGATGCACAAACAAAGCTGGGGAGTGAGTTCAACTAAGGTGTACAAATGTATAAACTCTAGAGATCGTATTACCATGTAATTCAGTTTTAGCTTTTCATAGTTCTATTCAAACTAGCTTGAGATAGACAGACGGAACAAACTATAGTCAATCAACCCTAAATGATGCCAATTGCCTACTCATCAGTATCATACTCATCTTCTGAATTAGCAGTATTATCATCATCAGAACCATCCTCATCGTCACCGTCAGAATCGTCTTCATTTTCATCCTCACTTGAGTCATCTTCATCGACACTCCCTTCCTCATCTTCTGTCTGAGACCTGAGTGTTGTCCCATCGATATCCTTTTCTTTCAAAGTCTTGGTATCTATACAAATGAAATGTATAGAAGAGTATGTTAGTAACTGATTAAAAGTCATGAAACAGTGCATAGATTAAAGCTAGACTTACCCATTGCTGTCACGCAACGATTCTTCTTCAACAGAGCCTTGACCTTGTGAGTAAATGACTCATTGGCCTTCTTAGCACGAGGAGCTTCTTTCACTAGAATGGCAATCTTTTCTCTCTTGGCATGTGAGATGATATAAGACAACTGCTTCTGTGGTACTTGTAACATCTGAATGGTAGTCAAGATTGTCTTTTCATGTTCCTCAAAGCGTCCCTTTACCTGAAAGTAGGGGATTGCTTTGGAAACAAACGTTTCCATGAATCTAGAACCAAATTTGAGTTGCTGTAACAGAACATTCGTTTTGGCTAGAGAATCATGTTTCTTGGTCAAGGTAGAGAGTTCCTGAAGAAGACCAATCATATCCTTGAGTCGTTTTAAAACAATATCAGGATCTGTTGACTTGGATGAAGAGTCAAAGAGCATAACTAACTCCTTCCAGAGATTCTCAAGGGTAATTCCAAAGAAAGTTGGAAAGGTCTGATGGGTACATGTTGGAAAGGATGTATCGACTCCTTGTCCCTTTGCCACAGACGGCATCTGCAATAATACTTCGTCGACCACATATTTCAAAGACTTCAATCGGTTAGATGAGTGCTCGATAAATAGAGATAGGAGCTTCCCAACATTACCCTTGTTTATCTTGGTATCATCTGGCCAAGATTGTTTGAGAAGAGCTTCGGCAACATTTGATAACTTGACTGATAGACTACTAGATGTATCGGCATCATCATCGTCCTCCTCATCAGAGATGCGTTTCGAGCAGTCAAGGATAGATTCCATACACTTGATACCATCCATTGCAAATTCTAGATCAGCAGTATAAGCTCCAGTCACGATTTCATTGACATTATCAGCGACATAGCCTAGCATCTTATTCATTGATGCGGCTGTCGGTCTACGACGTTTTGGGTCTGAGCCGTAGTCAGATCTATCACCTTCGGAAACCTGCTTTAGAATGGCAGAAAGGAAGATCTTTCCCGTCTGTGATCTTGTCAGACGTTCTGAACTCATTACACATTCTACAGAGCTGAAGAGACACTTGGCCGTCTCAACTAGCCTCGTTTCGACCTCGTCGTCATCTGTTTTGTTTGGGCCACATCTCAATTCTGTAACAGCAGCAAGGTTTTCGTATAGACTGGCAAATACTCCGCCCGAAAGGAAACTATCAAGCAGAGCAAAGCATTTCTTTGACGAATCTTCACAAGAGGCTAATGCAATATCTGCATATGTGGTTGTAACCGAAGAAGAAGCTGTTGATGATCCAGTAGTTGCCATGTATGGATTGTCACTTCCATCATATTCATCAATACTATTGCCTGAATTGAATGCCCCCTTCTTCTTTTCAGACAACGAGTCGGATAGTGTCCTTTGCAAAAGCTTTAGGAGTAACATTGTAACGGGTGCGCCACAGGTTGTAACTTGTGGTAGCTGTGATAGGGCTTGACTTTGAGAAGCGTCAGGACCAAGGCTTAGCTCTTTGAACCCCAGTGCCAAACAGACCTGACTATTCAATGGTCGTAATGCTCCCAATGTACGGTTAATGAGTTCTTGCTCGTGTTGCTTCTTAGCCTTCTTTGCCTTTTGTTTTGCTTTCTGTTTGTCTTTGGCTTGCTTTGTTTGTTGCTTCTTCGCTGCCGTAATGGCCTTCTTCTCCTCTTTTGACATGCCTGTCGTGTCAACACTCGTATTGATTAGATTCTCATCATCGACATTATTGGAGTAACTGGCAGTCAACTCTTTCGGTGGTGCTAAGATATCAAGGCCTGGTGGGGCAAAGGTATAACACTTGGAAGCAGTAAATCGCAACTCCTCCTCCAAATCAACTAATGCTCTCAATCGTGCTACAATCTTCTTCTGTACCTCCTCGGCATTGAAACCTTGTGAAGATGCCGTGAATGAGCCAACTGTTTCCATTGCATTATTAGAATCATCAGCGGCGGCGGCATATATGAACGAATTGATTAGCTGACGAATCCAACAGGTGGCGAAGAAGTAGCTTGCTGTGATTACCCATTGCTTGGTTGCACCCATGTCATCCCACATCTCAAATCCTGAAGACTCTGCTGATGGTAACAGAAGTGGACATTCAAGCATGGCATCGATCTCAGCAAGTCCGCGACCTCCATACTGAGCATTACAAATCGTTGACATGAGACGGAAGATGGAAACACATTGAACGGGGAGATACTCTCGCTCATTCACATTACATGACGATAGCAATGGAAGAACCTTGAGATAAACGGCACTCTCGGCGCCTTCGATACTAAAACGAAGTTCTCCGGGAGGTGCCATTGGGTTTTTGGATGATCCATCTAATAACGACAGGTCGACACTACTCGTTGGAATCTGCAATTGCCCATCATTACCACCGAGAAGTTGCATCTCCTTCTCATTTCCAGCACTCTTGGTACCTTTCTTCTTCGTGTCCATAGCGCCATCGTCTTCATCTTCTTCATCCTCGTCTTCATGATAGTCCCCAACATAATTGTTCTCAAAATCCTCCTGTACAAGTGTCTCAACCCACTCTTGGACAGCACTTGATAGTCGTCCACCTTTAACCGCAAGGCATAGCTCGTCAAAGAAGAAGGCCATGGATGAACCATTTGAAAAGGCATTGCCAAGGTTGACAGTGTGTGTAGCACTGTTCCTATTGAGATTGAAGCTGCTTCTACCGGAAGATGAGGCAGAAGACTTGCACTCATTGTATGCCTTTTTAATCACAGCTTCAATCTCCTTGACAATGGGTGAGGATGCGGCGGCTGCACTACTTGATTCACCAATGATTGTGGTGTCTTCGTCTCGGGTAGACCTTGAAACAGCATAGGCCACAGATCCGATAATACCCTGTCAAGGTATGTGGTTATGTGAAGCGACAATATCGAGTATTAGTCATGGCAAGGTGATAAATCAACTCAAAGTAAAATCATAACTTACAATCTTCTTCATAGATAGGGGAGCAAGTGCTAAATGCTTTGCAATCACAATATGAATATCCGCACAGCCATCTGAACCTCTCATACCATCTTTAATTGATGATGAGTTGGCAGTCCTTAATGCAACATCTTCCTTATCTTCACTACCTTCATATCCCACTGCAAATAATAGTAAGAACAATCGCCGTAACTGACTTGATGACATGGGCTTCAGATGTTGCAACATACTACTTAGGAATGGATAGTATTGCTTTAGTACCATTGCTCCGTTCACTCCTTCTCCGTTGCTGCCTTCTTTCTTGTCAGCAATACAACAGAATACACGTAATGCAGCATCTACTTCATTTGAATTCACGCCAACACCTGATCCGACATGTGTTACTAAACTACCAACAATCTCTTGACGTTGGAGTGGTTCATGGAAATCTTCAAACAATATCTCATACAATGTCACGCCGAGTTCACATGCTGCTCCACCTCCACTACTTTCCAATGGTGATAATGACGATGATGATCGTAACAATCCATCTGCCAAGTCACACAGTGTTTCAAAGAGACTACCCAATGCCACGCCATTACCACATAATGCCTCCCGTAACAACCGAGAGGTGAACAATCCACTATTCGCCTTGGATTTAAAAATGTTCTTAACCTTTGATCGGTTATGTAATGCAGACGCGGCGCATACTAATAACCAAATATCTGCCGTTGGGTGATGTGTATGTCCATTCTCGGCTGAAGATGGTGTATCCTTGATACACTTGAGAAGAGTCGATGTCAAATCGGCACGATGAGCAAAGCCACGTGATATACTTTCAATTGTCAGACATGCCGAACCGGATGAGGAGTTGGCTGCACCTCCTCGATGCCCACGACCCCCGTGTCCATCCAAGTTATTATCAACCTCCATTTCATCCTCATTCTCTTCTCCACTACTACCCAGCGGTAAATTCCTTAATCCATCAACAACATCGACCAACATACTCTTCTTCCCACTAGGACAATGATTCATTAAAAAGGTCGTAAGTGCCGGTAATCCCCATTTTTCAACATTCATTAATGCCTCTAACGCATCATTCACTACTAGTTCCAATTGTTGTTCACTCAATGGTAAGGATGACATGGCATCTAATACAGGTATTAGTAAACTTGGATCTTCCTGTCGTAATGATTGTAATGTTGATAATATCGATGTTCCTGAATCTTCATCCTCATCACCATCCACCAACATATTATCATTACTGCCACCATCAAGACTAATACAATCACTCAACACATCAGGTAACATACCAATAACATCTAACAATACATTCCTTGATGTTACACAATTCATTGAATTGGATGATAATAACGTCATACATTCAATAAAGTTTTGTGTTAATTGTTGATAATTTACAATGTGATCTAACCATTTCATACTTTGAAAGATTAATCTTGGTATATCACTACTGCTTTTGTTATTATTATTGGTTGTTGATTCGCCTTCGTCAGAAGAAGACATTGCCAACTCTGGTATTCTTGAAAGTAGTGCCGATAACAATGTAGGTTGCAATATATCAATACGTAATAATACCTTAATTAGTGATGATGATTCCACTATTGTTTTAGTCTTTACTCCACCATTCTCATTAGTATTATTGTTGGGTGTATCATTATCTTGATCTGGCTGTGAGAATTGTGAAAATTGGGATAAGGAGTTTGGACCCTTTGTTTTAATACGGTATAGTGGTAGTAACATTTTACGCAATAGTCCATTCTCTTCTTTACTCCCTTCCCCATTTCCTCCGCTAATTCCGCCTTCACCACCCCCTTCTCCACTTCCACCTTCACCGCCATCAGCACCAGTAGTACCCGAAATCAAATCTTCCATATCTTTTATTATTCGAACATTATTAATATCTATCTGATTCTTATTCATTTCATTTAACAATGCATATATTGATGAACGTAATTTAGAAGATGATACCGATGGTGATAATTGACATCCATATTCTAATGGTGATGGTGTTGATTTACCTGTTTAAGAAGGGTATATGTTTTGTATTATTAGAGAGGTACATAGTACATATAAAGAAATGGTATTGAGAAAGAGCGGACAGTTCGAATGGTGCATGATACAATCAAACAGCCCCAACCGTATACCATGTATAAACATGCCCTTATTCTACCACTCTTAGTCATATTTGATTATAATACAACTCAATACACACAACAAATAATTATAAAACAGCCACAGGCCACATGAACCATCAAACAACAAACAAAAACATAATATAAATAGATACGTACCATCCCTCTCTTCATTCATAAACTCAACTAATCCACATTCAACTAATACCTCACGTAATCCCCAATTCTTATTTGATTGTAGGATTTGACGTCGTTTATTTTCTTGTGCCTTGTTCGTACCACCTGTGCCACCGTTATTGTTGCTGTTATTATTGGATGCACCATCTTCTTGATGATGAGAGTTGTCTAGTTGAAATGTAGTTGTTGTTTCATTGTGTGGACGCTTTCGTGACTCGTCGGTAGTTGACATAATAGTTATTTGTTGGTTAAATATGTTATACTACGTATAATTATTATATTGTAGAAGGTATTGTCGCGGCCTTTACAAATAACAAGCTCTCTTCTTTCTCTTTCACAACACTGTAATGAAAATGGGCGCATTCCCTAACTGATTCCCCCCTTATTTTCGCACTCAATTTTCATTGTTCTTTCTGCCCAACTTCAAAGTTTCAAGAGTAGTACATCAAATAATATAATGGATGAATCACAATCACAACAGCCATGGGAAATAGCCCAAACTGAGCCACTCCTCAATCATCCCAACAACAACAATAATAATGACGGAGCAGATCGAACATCACTCGATTCCAATCGTTCATCACTCGACCCAAACGATACAACATTACCACTAAGTCCTAATACCCAAGCTCAGTTAAATGATATGGCATCTCGTGCTTCTAATACCACTACTAACAATACCAATTCTAACAATTATAATAATACTGCTAATTCCGCCACCGCAAATAATAATAATAACATGAGCAATGAAGACGAATTAAATCGTTTACTAAAATTACTATCACCAACAATTAATAATACAAATTATGTATTAAATGAAGAAGATGGTGCAGCGTTATTATCCTACCTTACTAAATTACGCACTGGCAATTCTACCTCTTCTAGTAATACTAATTCTGCGTCTGATTCTGATGCTGCCATGGAGGTAGACAATGAACCAGTCAACAACAATATTGATCAAAATAATAATGGTGCATGTGAGCCAATTAAATGGTCAGCAAAGAATGTACAATTAATTAAGTTAACTGTTAAGTCTGTTATGAATTCCTTTAATACCTCCTCCTCATCTGGCGTAGCCTCATCCACTAGTATGGAAGAAGAAGAAGTAGCTAATAATAGCAATAACAACAATACAGTAACAATTGATAACAAACTAGCATTACGATTGTTAAGTGAGGGTATATTACCATTTTCTGGTGTTAATACTAACAATGGTGGTGGTGGTGGAGGTTTAGTTAGTAGTAGTGGAGAAGGAGGGAATGAGGGCACATGGGTAGCCAAGTTGATACAATCGATTGTTATGGAAGATTTGTTACCGACTGCTTTAGTTTCAGAAGGTTCATCATTAACTACTGAGAATGCATCAGAGGGAGATGGTAGTACAAACAGCAGCAGTACAAAGAAGGAGAGTAATAATGTTGATACAACAGCCTTATCAATATTACTATCTGCATTCTTGACTCGTATGGATTCCGATGAGATGTTACAAGTCTTACCACCCTCAACTACTACCTCAACTACTAATGATGATCAATCTGCATTTGGTAGTGTTGATGATATATTAGATAGATTATGTGGAGTAGTTACTACCAAATCAGCATCAGCAGGTACAAGTAAAGAAGGAGGGAAGGAAATAGTACGTCCATCAAGTGCAGCAGCAATCCTAGCATCATTAATTGAATTTGAAAATAATGCATCATCAGTAATTGGTGGTAGTGGAAGTAATGGTAGTCGATTATCACGTAAACGTATATGGAAACGTACCACTTCCTCAATTGTTTCTTCTACTAATAATAATAATCAACAAGGATTATCACAAAGAAGAAAAAAGGGTAGATCTCGAGCATCATTACCAACTTCACAACAACAACAGTTGATTAATTATGAAGCACAATATGTATATATTGACAGACCTACATATTTAATATCAACTTGTTTAGTTTGTTTAACCAAGTTATCTGGTGGAAGAAGTAAAATTTGTACTGATGATGTAAATGTTGATTATGATTTGATACCATCATTAGTGTATCAATTGGGTTTATTACCAATGAATACTGTCTCACGTAAAAGTAGTGGTGGAAGTAGCAGTATGGTGGTAGCTCAGCAAACAAAGGGAGGAGGTAAGAACAAGAAGAAGATAAAGAAGGAGAATGATAAACAACGTGGATTACGACTAAGACGGATGATATTAGAGGGTATTGCTACAATATTGGATGATGATGACGATATCGTCAATAGTACTGGTGAGAGTGGAGGTATTCTACTTGCAGCTCCTTCGTCTTCCAACAACAATACGACCAACACGAAGAAGAATATAGAAACAAAAGAGGCATACAAATGGGCAAAGTATACATCACTAGAACATTTGGGAAGGGTCTTACGTACTGATCCTGATATGAGCAAGGCTGTACTGTCCTGGTTGAGTGGTGATATTGTTGATACAACCTCCTTTACCACTTCTGCTGATGAAAATGATGGTGAAGATGGTAGTGATACTACCGACAAGACGAAGAATCAGAAACCATTCCGATATTCAAGATTGACACCCTTTACTCTAGCCATGTCACTTTCAATGGCATCAGCTGTACCACGAATGAGAACACCAACATTATCGGCTATACGTG
>Ga0075437_13980_pt1 | contig 13865 bp, 14 predicted proteins | sample MintriMetagenome_FD_74266 | JGI IMG/M metagenome (GOLD analysis project Ga0075437, IMG submission 74266) | Marine eukaryotic communities from Monterey Bay, USA to study complex ecological interactions - Minidiscus trioculatus and... | ecosystem: Environmental > Aquatic > Marine > Unclassified...
TAGGAGAGGAAGCTACAAGACGCTCAAAGTCGGCAGATGTTTCAGGTGTTTCATCCGCAGTTCCATCAGCAAGAGCAGATTCCCTACGAGATGTCTCCTCTTCTTCTCTTCGTTTAGCAGCTGCCTTCTTTCGAGATTTGTGACTGCTCTTAATGTCAGTATCAGCATCTTCATTATCACTCTCTTCCTCGGACGATGAAGAAGAGTCGTCACTGTCATCTGAAGAATCGGTCGACTTGCTAGATTTGGTAGGCTTGGCAGTCGAACCCCAGTCAAATCCAACATTGGTATCCATTGCCATTGAACTTGAAGACGACTTGATCTTGGCCTTGACTTTTGCATTCTCTTCTTCGTCATCATCTTCTGAATCAGAAGACTCGCTATCACTATCAGAACTGCTACCACTACTACTATCATCATCTGAATCCTCATTGTCAACTTCCATCTTATCTTCCTCGCCATCGGCTTCCATCTTCTTAGCCAGTTTGGCTGCAAAGTTCTCATCGTCACTATCGATTGAGTCATCATCTCCTTCACAATCACTGTCAACTTCCATAGCATCCGACTCTTCGTCATCTCTCGACGAGCTACTGCTACTATCATCGTCCGAGTCATCAAAGTTGCTTGCCTTTAGACTGAATGCTAACCGACTCTGCTCCTTATCCATCTGGAGAACGACCAACTTGACAAAGTCACCGGGATTGTACAGATCGAATATATTCTTGATATAACTATCGCTGCACTCTGATACATGAGCAAGTCCACTAACATCACTGTTGTCAATGCGGACAAAGACACCGTAGCTTTCGACTCTTGTGATCACACCGGTATACTTTGAGTTTACCTTAACGTCATCAAGAGATATCCGGTCGGCACTAGAAAGGAGTACAGACTCTCGCATATCCAGATCCACCATTGTAACAGCAGGACGTCCACCTTTCTTGGAAGATGGTTCCTTGACACTCTTTACCTTGCCGACAACCAAACGACCAGGAGGGAATACGGCCGATGGATTGGGAATGAACTCGTCACTCAATTCCTTCAAGATGACACGACCTTCTACCGAGCGTGATAGACGGACAAAGCATCCCATCTTGGTAGTTGAAACAACGTAGGCATGTATCATATCATTCGGCTTGGGGATGGAATCGTTGTTATCCACACCGCCCTCTTTATCGATACGAGAATCTCTCATACTCAACTCTACCGTGCCTTTTGTCTTGGAAGGTCCAAGCACGATACATTTGACATACTTTCCATCCGGATAATCATTACTTTGTCCCGCACTATATGACAAAAGAAGTTGATAGATATAACAACAGAATGTTAGTACACATATCGATTGGAAAATGTAATCAAGATTTCATCGTGACGCTTCGTGGAGAGAAGATGCGCCTCTTCACACTCCTGATAAAGTATTGTATGCACATACACATGTTCAATTGATACGAAATCAATCTATCGATTCACAGCCTGGAGACTGTAAACACTAAGCCGTTCCGTGTTATGCAAGTAGCCATCGTCCAGAGAAACAACTCTGAAGAAACAAAATCTTACCTGGCTTCAACTTCATCATCAGAGGCATCGCCATCATTTTCATGATCCATATCTGAATCAGAAGACACAACTCGGGCTTGTCCCTTCCCAGATTTTGGAGCGGAGACGACTTCTTTACCCAAAGGCATATTCTCCCAACTATCAACATCCGTCAACTCTGTAATACAACATCTACCAACAACAGTGCCACGTAGATTTAGCATTAGAGAGGGTGGACCAAGCTTCCTAGCTGATTTTGTGTTGATACGTCCTACTACAATTGTTCCACGTTGGGGTTTGGTTGGCTTGAATGCCTGTGGCTTGTTATTATCAGCATTATCGTCATCCTTGTTTGAAAGTAACAGCACGGATAGTTCCAGTGCTTGATGGTCTTGCTTCGCAACATCGTCGTGATCTTCATCCGTTTGCATCCTATGGCGGCGGTGATGTGCCTTCTTGCTGTTACTTGATGGTTCCATGACATAACATTCGATACGACTTCCAACCTTGAAGTTTGCTTGCAAATCATTCAACTCATCTGCATTTGTAGATAGTTCCAAGGCTGGGATGAATCCCGATATACCTGGACAAACTTGAACCCATAGTCCATGATGAGAGCTTGGTGTTGTAGAGATGGATGTAACAATTGACGACACGATTGATCCAGGTGGTAGCTGAGTTGGATCACTAACAACACTTGACATCGTAGGTCCTTCAGTCAAGTTGGCAAGTTCAACATAGGATATTCCTTCACGAATGTCAACTGACACACACTTGACATCGGTTACAACATCACCAACCTTCCAATTATAGAAAGGATGACACTTTCCAATCTTGTGCTCTTCCATGAAAAGTTTCTCCTTCTTGGATAGCTTTGTCTTGATTTTGGGCAAAGATGCAGCCATTGTGACATGAATTCGTGCACGAACAATGGACGAGTCTTGATTATCAAGGAGGTATACCTTTGCACGAGCAAAGTTGATATCAACAACCTTGACATCGCCTACGATATCACCAACTTGAATTTGGTTACCACTATTCCCACTTAGGCTACTACTGTTACCTGCCTTGTTCTTTGTTGTACCTTCGGCCTTCTTCCTCTTCTTTGCCACCTCACCTTCCTTGACCTTCTTTAACAGGATCTTTGGTGGACTTGCCGTAACATCCAACGCAGTTACCTTGCAAAGGATGGTGTCATACAATTGCTCGTCACAACCCTTCTTGAGTTTGGGAATTAGTCCAGTCAATCCATCGAGGAAGCGTACAAATGCTCCATAACGAGAGTCAATACGGGTGACATAGCCTTGAATGTATTGATTCATGAACAGATTAGACTTGGGTGTGGGACAAATGATTGATAGATCATCATTACTGCCCGTTGATGAAGTCTTCTTCATTGTAGCGATGAGAGATGGACGGAGGGTGACCACCGGTAACGCATCATAACCTTGAGGTACTGACAAAATCAATGCCTCGGCATCAATACGCTTTCCGACAGTCAATTGACGACTGGCAATCTCATCCAACTCGACCGGAGGCTTGGATAAGTTTTCACTACCGTACGAATCGAGGAGCTGTTCATATGGCAACTTGCATTCCACAGCATCACCACCAGAAGTACTACTGTTGGTTGATGATGTGAAGAACTTTGACTTGATGGCAACCACGGCATACCCTGGTAAAAAGACTCCATCATCACGTTGTAAACACTTGACAAGTTGCAATACCTTCATTCGTTTGGGCATTAAGATTGATCCTGGTGCAAGGGGCACTGACACTGATGACTTGTCTAAAGTCTCTCCCTCCTCCATGGGTGTAGTAGTATTGGCCTCGGTTGACTTTGTCTTGTCCTCGACAATAGTTTTCAAACTCAATTTCAATTGATAATAATACGTATCATCATCACAGGTAACATGACGATTCCTCCTTCGTACACAATCCACAACACGTGCCAACACAACATCACCAACAGTATAATTCATCTTTGGATCCTCCACACCTAATTCGGCAGCCAAACTTCGTGAAGTAACACGACCATAAACATTATTATAAAAAGTAACAGTTAACCCTGTACCATCGACCTTGGATACAAACCCTGCAGCAACTTGATTCAATTCAATACTATCTTCATAGTCAATGATTGGATTGTTCAAATCATTACTTAATAAACTCTTCTTGGCAGTTAATACACATTGCTTCGTATTGACATTCACAGTTAAACATCGTACTGTAATCAAATTACCAACTTTATACTTTGCCAAACGAATTTTACTTCGATATCCACTAGTATCGGTAGTATCAATACTGCCATGTGATGCCTTGTCAAATAAATGCATTGATGGTATAATACCCTTGGTACCCAATCCTAAATCAACCAACACACCACCACTATCTAATAATTGCAATACTGGTACATCCTTGTAGATCTTACCGGGTGTAATGTCCGCGTGAGTTAATACATGTGCATTCACAATACTCGGGGCGGTAGCACAGGATGCAATACCATCAATTAAATTTGATGTTGATAAGATACGGAGTGATTTGATGGTAGTGTTAAGTGAGAAGTGACGTGCGAATAATGCCTCCGACGTACGCTGATTATTCTTCGCTTGCTGCTTTCCTCCCTTATTACTTCCCTTCTTGTTCTTCTCGTCCTTCGTTTTTGGATCCATTGATTTAGAAATATGTACATATGCAGTTGATACCCTACTATACACATTCTTGTATTCAACATTATTCAACAGATTGTTGGATAATTGCTTGTCAACAATTGATGCCAATTCTTGACATAATTCCTTCTTCTTAATAATCTCGTTACTTTCCTTACTTTCATCTTCATCATCTTCGTTGGTTAAAGAAGAGGTTGTATCAGGCAAGGCCAACAAGGCACCAATGCCAGGATCAACCCTAATAACTTTAGCATTCTTAATAATGCTACCAACCTTGAATGGGAATGATAGTGCGGCATGCTTACCGTTTAGTGATAGAATGTGTGGATTTAATGAAAATCGTACAATTTTCGTTGTGGTGTCAATGGCAATGATACGTGCCGTGAACTACGCAGAGGGTTGGGGGATAAGATAGCGATGAGGGAGATTGAAGAGAGAGAGAGAATTGGTTTGAGATTTAACATAGACAGTGCAGGATATAAGCCCCAAGCACAACTAATCTCAGAGACAAAAATAACATACCTTGGCAAACTTCCCCTTGAAAACATGTTTCCACCACATTCCATCACTACCTTCTCCTCCCTTTCCATCCTTCTTCTTACCACTTTCAACAATACCACGATGTCCACCTAAATTATCATCATCCAAACAACCTCTATATAATCCATCATTAAACTGCACACATAATCCATTCTTTGCAAAACTTTCGACATGTATATTTGATATTAATTGTCCTGGTAATAATGTTGATAATGTTGGTATCATTTGAGATGTAGTGTAGAGAGTTGCTAGTGTTGTTGGGGTGGGTAGTCCTAGTTGGATTATACTTGATAATATTTGTTGTTGTTGATTTGAGGTAGAGCTTGAGGTGGTGGAGTGGATAATGTTCGAAGGGAGGATTGTAAAATCATATATACGATGTTTATTAAGCTGATGTTTGTACCTTCCTCCCTTCTTCTTTTCACCCTTTTCTCCCTTGTTTTCTCCTCCCTTATTCTCACTCTCCTCTTCATCCCCACTCTCTTCATCACTACTAGCATCATCTGAATCAATAATGTCATAGTCACCCTCGATATTATCAAACTTTAAAAACGCCTGCTTAACACCACTAACAGTGTTAAGTACACCACTTCCTAAATCAACTAAACAACCATGATCTTCAATACTTATAATTTGACCACGTATTACCATTGGCTGTTGTGTCTGAGTAACTCCTCGCCCATTACCATTAGCAATGCCGTGGGAAGAAGACATACTACTACTACTTGCGGAAGAGACAGCTTTAGAGGGTGTTAGATATTCATCTAATCGTAAACCAATATTAACATCTTGAGGATATACTGATAATTCTATACGCCGTTTTTTAATTGTGAGTGCTCCTCCCGAACTACTGTTAGCAAGTTGTTGTTGACGTTTGGATAATATATCAGTAGTAGTACCAACTACGTAAAATGCCATTATTGTATTTATACCCGGTAATACTTTAGTTAACTCCACACCCATATCACCATGACCATTAGCAAGTTGATTACGTTTAATATAACCAGTTAACAATGTAGGCAAACTAACTAATGCATAATCAGCATGTACTTCTTTAATACATCCCAAGACTTTTGTTCCCTTTTGAAATTTACTAAAGGATAATGCCTCAATTTTAGGTGGTATACGTTTACCTGTTGATGTGGTAGTTGGTGGTAATACTGCCCCTCCTCCTAGTGGTAATGATGATATGATAGCTGATTTTGAGGAGAGGTTGTTGTTTGAGCCATTGTAGAGAGAGTCATCCGAGTTGTATCCATCAATTTGGTTAGAGGAGGAGAATTGCTGTTGTTTACGTTCATAGGAACGTTGTTGAATAGTTGAATCTATGGTATCATTACCGAATAGAAAATCATCTTTGGACTTGTCTTTTGACTTATCTTTAGAATTATTACTTGATGGTTGTTCTTTAGTAGATGTTGCTCGTTTTTTAGAAGAAGGTTTTTCTGATGTTGTAGATGTTGACTTGCGTTTACCACGGGGGAATGCTGTTGGTTCTGACATTGTAGTAGTTTGTGTAGGTTATACTATTGATATAGGGGGGATGCTCAGCTCAGTATTTACTGAGTTGATTGCAATAGACACCAATTGCAATCAGCTATTGCAAATCGAAGATAAAGATGATTGGATGGTGATAACAATGCGGGTATAAAATAATTGCAATTAGCGACCAAACGGTATCTATGAAGAGTGTCATCACTACTTATCTCAAGAGAGGAGACGCCGTCATCTCAGCCGTCATCTCAACTAACCATATAATCATTTAATATAGCCAGCCGTCATCTCAGCCTTCATCTCAACTAACAACCGTCTCATATAATAGCCAGCCGCCATCTCAACTAACCATAAATTATATCTTGTTGGTTATCAATATGCGAATGCGAGGACCCTACTAATACCCGAGAGTATTTGTTTAGGATTATCAGGGCTTTATTATTATATACATATATACATTATTAAATGAGTGCGGCTGTCGGTAGTAAACGAAAGCGGAGGGTATCTTCCCATCATAATAATATAGGTATAAACAATTTGACAGGTGAAATTTTATCATCAATTGCTACTTATTTACCCAAAACATCCCGTGCATTACTAGCTGTGTCTTTAATGAAGAATGGAGATCCAAGTACTGCAAGTAAAGCGATCATATCATCCGTAGAAGATGACTCACCGTATGAATCTTTGATGGACACACTATTTAGTGAATTGGATACCGAGATGAATCGACCTCGGAACAACATCATGCCCCTACCCGGAGGGTTTAGTTATGAAAGTTATAAACCACAACTGAGGAATTCACGGTTTTGGATTGGATCATCAAATGAGTACATGAAAAATGGATTGGATCAACAGATGAGCCAATATTATAGTGGAGGGTGGGAGATACTAGATTTTATTGACCTTCCCAAGGATTTAGCATCTAGATTGACGGATGATGACCTAGCTGCAATTCTGTTATGTATTGATGCCAAAAACAATCTCAAAAGGTTGAATCTTACTCACTGTTTTGGTATTGTTGGGCAAGGCTTGGAACCATTGAGAGGATCTGTAGTGTTAGAAAAGTTGGATTTAGGACTTGTTCGTCAAATTGAGATCCCTGTGATGTTCACTGATGCACAACTCTCGCAAGAAGTTGTGTATGATATCCTCAATAGTATTCTTGCGGTAGATGGGAATTCATTTAAGCGTCTACACGTACCATGGTTTGGTGCCTTCGGTAACATTAATCCCAGCGAGAGGATTTTGCAACTTGTTGATAGCCACGATCTTGCTTTTATGAATGAGAAAAATCGCTGTATTTACTTTGAGTATGATAATTTGCAAGACCTTCTGCAATTACAAAATGTGGAGAATAGTAGTGATATTATCGACCGGTGCTTACAATGCAATTGGGACGAAGGATATGTTAAATGCACTAGTTGCGATAAGATAGTATGCAGTGGATGTGAGGGTGTGGAGACGTGTAGCGGAGATGGGTGTAATGTTGTTAGCTGTTATAGTTGCAGAGACAGAGATAGATGGCCAGGGGCAAGAAATATTGTTAATTGGTGTACTAGTGTGCACAGTGAACTTTTCAATGATCAGTGTCCGACAAGATGTGGGGATTGCAGGTTACGTGAATGTTGTAATGGTATGATAGACTGTAAGGATTGCAAAATGAACGTATTTGATCGTCTCGTGGAAGATAATAACGAAAAGCAAGATGAGATAGATCAATTGAATGTTGAGAACGAGGAAATGCAAGCTGAGATTGATCAATTGCGACAAGAACTAAGTCAACTCCGCTGTGAATGAAAGAGGTGGGTGTGAAATTGAGTTTTCACGCATCCCAGCCGTCATCTCAACTACTAATCATATAATCATATTATATAGCCAGCCGTCATCTCAGCTGTCATCTCAACTAACCATATAATCATATAATAGCCAGCCGTCATCTCAGCCGTCATCTCAGCCGTCATCTCAACTAACCATATGTCCCGATAACAATATTTTGACTGTAAAGGATGACCTCGCCAGCCCCGTTGTTTTCAAGGATGTTCAAACGAGATGATACAAGAAGTTCAATAGCGACACACTAAGTATAGTTAGTAATGTTGCATCACACTGACATACTCAAACTAACTTAAGGAGTTGCTATGCACATAGATGACAGACTATTAAAGCATAACATATCATGACGCATACGAGGGAGCTAATATGAGGTTCACTCTTCTTCGGTCTTCTGCTTCTTCGGTGCAGGTTCATCATCATCTGACTCGAACTCATGATCATTCTCACCTTCCTCTTGTGGCTCAAATTCCTGGGCTGCATCCTCATCATCAGATTCGATTGGTGGGCCGAGTAGTGCTGAAGTTCCTAGCATCTCATCTTCATCGTCTGAATCGTCATCACTGTCTTGCTGATCTCCATCTGAATCGTCATCATTAGCTGAGTCGTTATCATCATCCGAGTCATCACTATCAGCCTGCTGATCACTATCACTATCTTCAGAGTCCTCTGCACTGTCCAGGTCACCTAGCGAGATGTCAGGACCAGAGTCGTCGCCATCATCGTCTGTCGAAATATTATAGAAAGATACCAAATAAAAGTATGAGAACATTCTTTGACATTGTGCTACTTATAATGCGATGAACATACACTCACCATCATCATCAGAATCATCTTCTTCATCCTCCTCGTCATCTTCGTCGGGTGCAACTTCCTCCTCTATTGAGATAAAGATAAGTATGCAAAAAGTCGTGAGTATCTTTGATATTATACTATGGTACACATGATATGATACATCCGACTCAAGTCTAACGCTACACTAACTTACCATCATTAGCCTCCTCGTTGGCTTCAACATCTTCTTGTTCCTCCGGCTCTCCGGGAAGTTCAGGCTCTTGTTCTTGATCAGACATATTGACTTGAGAGTAAGTTCAAGGAGGGTTGTCGGTATCCTCGTATGCAGAAATTGAAGCAGGCGGCTGTATGTAAGAAGAAGGGGTAAAGTGAATATAGATATGGTTAGTAACAACGTAAAGAGGAGCCAGAAGAGGCAAACTATCGACGTCCGAGCTGGTCGTCCACAATAGGAAGGCCCTAGGATACCGCGCCATATGATGTGAGGAAGAAGGGTCCTCGTTGGGGTAGATTATCATAACAGCACCGACCGCCCAACAATCTCACCACACCCATAAACAACAAATAAAGATATACTTCCCCAATATATCGTTGCAAAAGAAAGAACAATGACATTGCATAGAGCTCGAACAGTCAATAGGTCAATAGAGGTGTACCATCGTCGAAAAATAGCAGAATAAAATAAAACAAAAAAACAAGACGCGCCGCCGACAGGCCACAAGTAGTATCAACATACATATACTATTGCAATAGGCATCAATCAAACTCACCTGTAATTGCGGGTAGGGCAACTTGAGAATTATGAGCATCATTTTGACAATAAAATGAAGTGATTGCAATGTGAAAATGAAGGCGGATTTTTCTAAGTAATTTTATTGCGTGTAGGTTAAAATGTGCACCAACATAGGAATCAGTAGTTAGATGCTCGTGGGAATGTGTATCTTTTGAGCTTATAACCTACAGTGTCTAATAATTAATTGGGAGTCCTGGATCTCCCAATTAGCACGTACGCTCCCAAAAGTCTTCAGAACAACAGCTGCTTTACCCTCAACAACAATCAATACCACTACCTAAGTACTGATATAATATATTGCAAATAGAACATACCTATCATTATCATGTCCGCCGAAGTAAAGACAATCAAATCTACCAAACTCGACTCAATCGAGAGCAAGTTCCCACTGATCAAAGGCGAGGAGTTGGGAAAGATGGAATTCAATCTGTGCAGACGGTGTAAAACGCTCTTGTGCCAAGATTGAAGCAAAGGCCGGTTTCCATTGGACTGAATGCATGCCAGCGAGTAAGGGAGGTAAGTAAAAATGTATCTTTATTCATATGCTCATATCATATGCTCATATCATATGCTCATATATCGATATCAAGGGCCCATGCCGGATGGAGTTACATGCTGCCCAAAGAACCACTTTGGATTCCTTGCATCCGGAAAGATGAAGATCATGATGGTTGATACCGGCGAGGAGCAGATCATCTCAGCTGGAGAAGCCTACTATGTCCCCCCGAAGGTATGTTTTTGTTTATGTTATAACCTGATAGTTTTGCAATCGAGTATAATCTCATATGCTATCTTGTTCTTTACTTTAAAACTTCTAGCACGATGCCATCATGCTCGAGGATACGGTGATGCTTGAGTTCGAAAGTACTGCTGCTGAGTATTATGGAAAGCTTGATGACAAGTAAGCATGGGGCGCAAGTGGCACATTTCCCTTTGTTTTTGTAGATTGAGGAGTTGTAAATACTGATGTAGATATAAGACCTGCTTAATAATGTTTAACTGCAACTACTGTTCATTCATATAGTACATCTAATACAATCACATGATACATCCCCATCTCTTCAACACAGATACATAAATAATCATTTACAAACTGATCCATTCCCCTCAATGTAAAAGATGTGATTCCTACCCATAACATCTATGCCGCAGGTCACAGCACCGACAATACCCACCCAGCACTTGTCACTATCATGCACGTCTTGGGCTAGTTTGGTAACTGCAATATCTCTTACTTGACACTTATGTTTTGACATTGCAAGTTGATATCTCATTTCGAATCCCCGAGATTTTCCAGTAGCTTCGTCAACTCCCAAGTTTGCAAATACACTGACTACTCCCTCGGCTGAAGCAAAGACTACATCGGGTAGTGTACTATCCGAGAATATCTGTCCGGTGGTGACTGACCTTCCAGCATCATTCTCATCCCCGACGCCATTAGTACTTGGTGCTCCCGCCTCGAGAAGGACAAGAGTATCCTTCACCTTTCCATTCTCATACATAAATAATATTCTTTGAGGCAATGGATATCCTGGGACTCGCTGTTTACTATACAAGAATGTTGCTTCCAGTATGTCATCAATCCCGTCCCCATCGAGATCATCAAACGCATAATTGGTACTCTGTAATGAATACTTTTTATTGCCCGGATATGGCTCACCGCTATATTTAGAAGATAATACTGATGATTGAAATGATTGTGAGGAGTTTGAAGTATCCTCGTGTACTAACAGATTAATACCAATCACATTCCCATCATCATGTACCTGTGGCAGGTCATAATCAGTACGTCTACCAGCGGCTACAACTCCACCCAGTTTAGGAATATGTCCAGCACCAAATCCTGCATATCGGGAGTAATCTGATCTTTCATCTGTCTTGGGTGGAGGTGACAAATGAAACACTGGCGAATAGGAAGTGTGCAAAAGATTTCTTTGTCTTTCAATCTCTGTAATTGATGGTGTATCCACAGTTTCTACAGATTGAAAAATCTCAATACCACCCTGACCTAACAAAGCAATCATCTTTTCATTATTAAATGTTGCAAATCCACCATTTCTATCACCTCGTGGATTCGGATGCTCCCACACTTCATTAAATTCTAGCTCACACTTTGCATCTGGATTATGGATAGAACATCCAGTCTCTTTATTCATGGCAACATGTACAACTCTAGCTGGGGTATTATCACCACGCTTACATGATCCTAAGTCATTCGGTTTCTCGACATGACAGGTGCCACCTACTAATAGTACAGTAGAATGCTGTGTAACAGCATCATCACTCTTATCTGTGTTTGAACTAACATCAATTTGATAATAAGATCCCGGTTTGCCAATAGGCAATGCCTCTGAGAATTTAACACCCAAAAACCTTCCATCATTATACTCTGGACCTAAATTAATTAATGCATATGATTGATCAATCCAATGTCGTCCTGCCGCGAAGAGTACATCTTCTACTCCATCGCCATTTAGGTCAAAATTTTGTACACCCACATGTTGGCCATGATAGGGAGTGTCGAGTGTTTGGTATGGAAGATTGTAGAATGGCGGGAGTTCAAGTGTGGATAGAACTTCTTCTTGGGGTACATTTGCGACGGAGGTTGTTAGTATTAGAGGTATTAGTAGTAGTAGGTTCTTCATTCTATAGATCCATAACATAGTAGGTATGTACTACCAGCGATATCACTATTTTGCTACCTATTAAGGTGGTACTCAACTAAATCTTTTTGGGAGTCTTTCTAGGGTAATTGGAACAATGTTTTCGAATTTTATAGGTAATGAGAACAATTTTCTCTCTGAGGTACCTTTAAAAAAATATTTCTATTGCAAACAAACTACACGTTAAGGTGACATAATTTTTGTGCATAGCGCTATTAATAATACATCTAATAAAGAGTTGTGCACAATAATTATGTCACCTTACGGGGTATATATTTTGGTATTATTGTAAGGTAATATGAACAATTTTCTCTCTGGGATACCTATAAAATTTGAAAATTTTTATTTAGTTGAGTACCACCTTAACTGAACTTTATGTCAGGATACCAGAGTATCACACTCTCATAATTTTGCCTCAACAATATCTACATAGACAATGAATCGATTAGATGGGAAATGAACAACATTGTCACTAGTTACGCTACTCATACAATAGGTATTAAGGATGGGAAGTGAACAACTATTATCGCCACGGACACAAGCTGCATTACAGCACCTTCGTAGACTAAAGCCATTGGATGGTTATTCAGTCGAGAGATACATTGCAACTGGTAGCAAAACTCAAGTTCGATTGAAAAGAAGGTGAGATGTTTTTTTGCAATTGCAAGGTGCATATGATTGAGATATAATGTGCTGATTTCAATTGCATGGTATATATGTATTTGTCCTATGTTACTCTAACATCTGAATCCCTAAAACATCGCAACTCTCTCTTACAAACACAGAAATGTTCCAATCTGCGACGAGGGATTTGAGGAAATAGTACTGGATCGGATAGAAGGTCATGTAGTTGGTATACAGGTACTTACTTCAAGAGGGCAAGCTGGTAGAGGAATTATACTAGTTGATAAGAATGGCAAGATTTGTGCCAATAATGATGATATAGTTACAGTTCAAATGGCGAATACTACCTCATTTGCTCCCTCAGTTAATGGATCATCACAAAGGCGTAGTAGTTCATCTGTTAGATCATCATCTTCAACAACATCTTCAACAGCATCAACAAATCAAACGATAGATACAATAAGCAATGAACTTCTAATACAATATGGGTTAATGGCAATAGGTGCATTACTTATATTCAAACTAATCTTCACGGCACTAAACATGATTATACTATTTGCTCTACCAGTAATATACTTATATGCATCAGCCAATTGTCCATCAAATGATACATTCGATGCCAAAAAAGAATTAAAACGTGTAATGCGTGGTGCACATTTACCAGAGGAACATCAACCGAAAGGATTCTTTGAGAAGGGATTGAACAAACTTACAGCTAGCATAACCACTGAACTAGCTACTTCGTTAGGATATGAGATTCGTATTAATGATTACTTTGGTGCTGCAGCCAAGATGGCAAGTGTGAAAGTGCCAGTTGCTGGATATGAATATTATTGGATTGGGATATTTGATAGATGGAGATACATGGGTCAAAAAGAGATACCAACAAACACCTAACAGATCTATAAAGCAGTATAT
>Ga0075437_13328_pt1 | contig 13861 bp, 10 predicted proteins | sample MintriMetagenome_FD_74266 | JGI IMG/M metagenome (GOLD analysis project Ga0075437, IMG submission 74266) | Marine eukaryotic communities from Monterey Bay, USA to study complex ecological interactions - Minidiscus trioculatus and... | ecosystem: Environmental > Aquatic > Marine > Unclassified...
AATAACACATCGAAAGCAAGATGGCGGTAGTAGTATCAAACTACCAACCTGCAATGCACAACAACAAAAAGCATACAGTTCTGAATTATCATATGCAACAAACTTTACAAAGACAATACATGATATAGTCATACAATACATAATACCATCTAGTAGTATAGTAGATTTACCGTTGCAATACTTTGAATTTCAATGGCAGAATGACAATCTTGCAACGCCGTCATCAATATCGGAAGATACCAATAGTAACAATATTAGTACCAACTACGGAGTATTAGACCTTGTCAAATCATTAATAACTGCAGAGAATGAACAGCAAATCGATAATGCATTGGCAAATGACTTTACTACTACTGATAGTACTAAGTTATCTGTAGGAGAGAGTGCTGGTATTGGTTGTGGATTACAAATCTATCGAAAGGGTAAGCTGGTGCTTACTGTTGGTGGAGGAGGAGGCGGTGGAGGAAGATCATACACTGTTAGTAGTGAAGAAGGATATGAATGTGGTGGTGGAGGCGGTGCATCAATCTTCTTACCAGATAGTAATGTTATAGCTCGTGTTGGGGGTGGCCATGGAATGCAAGCTGGATATGAGACGGAACATAATCCAAAGTTGTTCATTGAGCAATTGCAAAGACTTCGAGATTTATATTCCAAAGCGGATATCAATGACGTTGCCATCATGGGTGGCGGTGGCGGAGGAAGTGGATTAACGACTAATACAAGTGGTAGTAATGGACGAGGGTATGGTTTTGGCTTTGAAATAGGATCGATGGAGGGTATCAATCTTGCCAAGAAGAACATGTCAAGAAGAACTAACGAAGCGTCAAGTGACAATAATGGAAATCCGTTAAACCTTCCTGAACATTTGTTGAATGAAGAATGGGCTATCCAAGTTGCAGAGTACATATGATCCATTCTTATTTGGTATTAAATGATATAGATAAACTCGTCCTCTCAACTTGATGGAATCATTCCCCTTTTGATACTAACACTAGTTCCATTCCACATCGAAGCTATCCAACAATATTCACCGGCTAGACCACTTTTCATCACTCCTAGTTTCCGACTATTCTTGTACACAGATAATGTGCCCTCGTCTAAATCTAGTAGCAATCCCAATATATCACCATCAGAGGCCATACTTTCCATTCCATCCCAATCAGTGATATCACAACTAGTAGTATCAACCCAATCGCTTGAAAAGCAATCCCCACTGTATGCATTGTACATGCAACAATGAATATCGTTATTATTGTCTTCCCCATGTACCATACTTCGAGAGAAGTTTTCGTAGAATATGCTTAGAAAGGGAAATCCTTTTGCACTTTCATTTGCTTGCCCTGGTCTCATTACTCCAATAAACGAGCTTCTAGTATTGCTATGGAAGGTAAACGATACATAATGCTTTCCTGCCCTCAGTATATTGTTGCTAAATGCAGTACCCCCATCATCCTCAACATCCGAACAAATAACACAGGATTTATCCTCACTATTTACATACTCAAATCTTCCAACAAGTTGATCAAAACCAAGAGGTTCTCTCATTAATTGAAGATAATGATAATCTGCCAATGAACTTTCTCCATTATAATGTGGTAATGCTGCTAGTTGTTCCTTTGTTGCAATTTCTTTTACCAATATCTGTGTAGACTTTTTAATAACTGATGAATCATCATCATCATTTAGCCCAAACCTCTTGTTGGTTAATGCCAAATTGAGTAAATCAACCGAAGGTAGAAAAGATATAATCTTTGACAATGTATCACTATTGAATAGTACCGCTTCTTTGCAATTCTCTGTTGTTACCTCCATTATATCTTTTGCAAAGTAATGTAAAATGATTCTCTTGTATTTATCTTTCTTTTTATACTCCAGGAATGATTTATGTTAAATCCCGGAAGGCGTACATAAAACCCGACTATTAATAATAGAATAACTCCTTATAAGCCCGTATATAATGACATCTCTCAAGGACACCTTATCGTACTCTAATTCTAATCTATTCTAATAATCAACAAATAACTAAATAGCCGGGCGCACTGGCGGGCGACGGGCCTCAGGTGATTTTATTACACGGTGGAATATTTTATATCGAGTTACCTCAACAACGTCACAATCAACGATACTAACGGCGCTCTTAATATCGGCGGCAGCAATATACAATCAAGATTAGTACTAATTAGTAAATAGAGAGTATATAATTACAATGTTTCAAGCAGCCTTCATAAAACGTGCATCAAAGCTAGCCACACCGGCTACTGCAGTGGCAACATTATCAACAATTGGTGTTGCAACAACATTATGGCAAAATCAAGATGATAAAGACATACAAAAATTAAACAACAATGCCAGTGGTATACCGGTTAGTGGTATGAGAGGAAAGGTAGCATTATGTGAAAATAAAAATGATAAGAATAATAGTGTTATTGGTATGTTGGGTGATATTAAGGAGAAGGTGAGCGCGTTTTATTTATTATGAGAGTATTTCGGTGTGTGTTTTTTGGCATTACAGACTTATGGTCGGGGTGTGGGTAAGAGAATTATTAGATATGGTAATTACATGCTTCTTTTATGTATGTATGGTTGGTTGTATGTATGTATTAGTTTTTGAAGGTGCCGCCGACGAATAAATATGATATGCACATTTTTGGGACAGTTTTTACTGCAATTGAGGGTGTATGTATTGTACGTGGGATGTAAATAAATGTGCTTATCTCGCTTCCAAAAGGAATTGTCTTTGGTTTTATATCATTTCAAATCACCCCCGCTAATCCCCAAAATCTCTGCTCAAATCTCAATATCTCTCAATTCTCCACACAGGTTGAAACTATTCAAAATACATTGGGAATATCAGAACAAAGTACATCCAGCCTCGCATCTAAATCAACAATAACGTCTAGTAAAAAGGCAGGTATTGATGTAGTATTGGGTAGTCAATGGGGTGATGAAGGGAAGGGAAAGTTGGTTGATATGCTTTCTCAGGTGAGTGTTAAATATTTTAAAAATGTATGGATTTTCTTCTATATTGACCTGTTCCTACTCACACACATACCATATATCCCCGAAACATACCTCAACCTTAAAATACTCATTTTATATAGGAGTATGACGTATGTGCCCGTGTAGCAGGTGGATCCAACGCAGGACATACAATCGTCGTGGATGGCAAAAAGTATAAATTCCATCTATTACCCTCCGGTATCCTCAATGAAAAGGCAACATGTGTAATTGGCAACGGTGTCGTTATTCATTTACCATCCTTCCTTAAAGAATTAGATGGATTAACAGCCTCGGGTATTAATGCCGAGGGACGTATCTTACTTTCTGATAGGGCACATATCGTATTTGATTTCCATCAAACCGCCGATGGATTTAATGAACATAAACTTGGACGTAATAAGATTGGTACGACGAAGAAGGGTATAGGTCCCGCATATGCTTCGAAAATATCACGTAACGGTATACGTATTGGTGATTTAAAGAATTTTGATTTCTTCGAAATGCGTTTCCGTGAATTAGCTACACAGCATGAAAGGGCATTCCCTGGATTAGAAATTGATGTTGATGGTCAATTGGAATATTATCGTAGTGTCGCTGATCGTATCACGTCAATGACGACCGATACTATTGAATATACCAATGATGCATATGATACTGGTAAAAAGATATTAATTGAGGGTGCCAATGCTACCATGCTGGATATTGATTTTGGTACATATCCGTATGTTACTAGTTCGAATCCAAGTATTGGTAGTGTTTTGACGGGGTTGGGTGTTAGTCCACGGAAGATTAATGGTATATATGGCACTACTAAGGCATATTGTACACGTGTGGGAGAAGGTCCATTCCCAACAGAGTTGGAACGTGATGTGCCTGGATCGATTGGTGAACATTTGGGCGTCGTTGGTGCCGAGTGGGGTACAACGACTGGACGGTCACGACGAGTTGGATGGCTTGATATTCCACAAATGAAGTATTCAACACTAATTAATGGATTCACGGCACTGAATTTAACAAAGTTGGATGTATTAACGGGATTGGCAGAAGTTAAGATTGGCCGAGCGTACAAGCATAAGGGAAAGATTGTTAATACTATGCCATCATGTCTTAAGACTATGTCGGAGATTGAAGTTATTTATGAGACAATGCCAGGTTGGTCCGAGGATATTAGCGAGGCCAAGAACTTTGATGATTTACCCGTGAATGCTCAGAGGTATGTATTACGTGTTCAAGAGTTGTTGGGTGTACCAATTCGATGGATTGGATGTGGTGCAGGACGGTTGGACATGATTGACCGTGGCCCTGGTTGGGATACGTCATCGAGTGATTAAGGCTAAGAATGAAGTTTGGTATGGTTGAGGCGGGGGTATTGATGTTTTAATAGGGGGTGAGAGGAGGCATCAGCTGTGTCTCGAGGGAGGGAGGATACGGGGGCAGAGATTAAACAGTATAGTAAACAATTTGCTATCTTACTATCTAGATGTTGTGATACGTATATTTGGCTATACAAGATTATGTTTAGGACATTACAACTCTAGAGTGTATTCTTTCTCTTATAGTCCGTATGATCATGATCTTTACTACTCCTGTGTTTGGAGGCATGCTTCTTATCATGATGATGTGAGGAGGACTTCTTTCTATGGTTACGAGACGACTTCTTCTTCCTTGACTGTGATATGGACTCTAACGACCTACTATGATCTCTCTCAGAAGGCTTGGAATGGCTACGCTCTGATGGTCTATATGATTGTACTGATTCAAGAGACTTAGAGTGACTCCGCTCAGAGTGCCTATCCAATTCGGACTTATTTGAACGGTGCCGTTTCTTCCTTGTACCACGCTCGGATTGCTTCTCGCTTCTATCTAATGCCTTCTCCTCCCCCAAGGTCGAGGCTGCAATGCCACTTAGTGCTTTACCGTCTTTCATTCCCTTGAATGAGGAGGTTATGGATGATTTCAACTGGCTCAAAGATGGGCGTGGTTTACGACTCGTCTTCTTCTTATTGTCTTTGTCATGATGTCGGTGGCGACGCTCATTATGGCCACGAGATGAAGAGGTCTTATCTGTTGTATGACGTTTTGATGAGGATGTCTTATGATGTTTACTGGATCTCTTACGATCTGAATGTCTAGATGATTGAACCGATTCTAAGGATTTGTTGAACTCTCTGGAACTGTGATCTTTACTTGATCGCTTCGACCTACTACTCGAGGCTTTGGATGATGCCTTTGACGCATTAGATCGTCGACTAAGATCAAGTGGATTATCTTCTTGTTGAGGTTTGTGTTCTGGTGCCTTGTGCAATCCAGGTAAATAGTCATTCGTACGTGTAACTTCTGATTGATGTAGATCTGTATTTTGCTCATTTTGCTCACCCAAGTGACGTTTACTACCATCTCGTCGTTCAGGTTGAACATCATCGTCTTGGGGTTTATCATCCTTCTGGTTAAAATCAACATCTGATACCTTGGGTATCGATTTCGTAGCACCCACATTAGCTTGTTGAGGCTTTGTCTTTGTGATCGGTTCTTCAACGGAACTACCATCGGATGAACTACTATCATCATCACTCTCTTCTACCTCTGATTCAGAACTTAATTCACCAATGAGCATACTCTTTACACTCATCCTCATTGACGCCATGCCTTTGAAACCTGTCATACCTCGTTTTGGAGCCGGAGACTTAACTGTATCTTTCTGTTTCACCTGCTTCTCCTTCGTGGCCGAGTCACCCTCAACTGCAGGTGATGCCGTATCACCTTTCTTACCTCGGAAAGATGATACAAGACGTGCAGCAGCAGCCTTCCTTGGCCTTCTTCGGGACGAGGCTGGACCATCTTCATCTTTGTCACTCTTATCCATGGACAACTTCTTCTTCCGAATCTTCTTGTCTATCTTATCATCCCATTTTCTAGACATACGCATAGATGCCATAGACCGCATAGTTGGACGTGGTGGTACTACCTTGTCTTTCCTCTCATTTTGTTCACTATATGAAGAGATATAATGGGTATCGAGAAGGTGAGAATGTGCATATGAATCTTACGTGAGGAAGAGTTCTAGAATAAGTCCAACTTACCTCTGCTCTTGCTCTCCCTTGTCCTTACCATCACTTGTATCTTCAAGGTTGGCATCCTCCTGTGCCACTGTTGATACCTCCTTACCACTCCTGGTTGATACGTCCTTACTCTTATCATCAGTACGTGACGAGTAATTCAATCCACTAGCATTCGACATTTCCAATGGGGCTGTATCAGGATTGCTATCCACTGTTTTCTTCCGTCGTCTTGGTGGCTTGTTGTGTAATGCATTGACTGATAGTAATGCTGCCGTGGCCTCTTGTGCAGTGATTGGCTTTGGTGATTCTACCGACTGTGCTGATTTGTTAGCACCACTATTGGCACTTGCAAATAGCCTATCTAATTCCGAATCTTCAGATTCATCTTTTGATACAAAACTTGACATGTTCTTGGCATTTGGTGTTGGAAGTGATCGTGTCAATCTTCCTTCTTCGAGATCATCAACAACATCATCATCATCATTCACCCCCTCTATATCTTTACCAATTAAACTATCCACAACCTCTCTACTCTGCTGCTTCCTCCGTTCTTTCTTTTCTTTCTTCTTCGCCTTACGCATACGACGCTCTTCTTTAGCAGCCAACCGTTCAGCCTTGACTCTTCTCCGACGCTCCTTTTCTAACTTTAACTTCTTCCGTTCCTTGCGGACATATAATCCACCTGCAAATGCAAACATTGCTAATATAACTATGACAATAATTGTTGATAATAACCATACAGGCATACCAGACGATGAACTTGAGGTGTCATTCTCTTCTCCTTGTAAATATGCCGAGGGTGGTCCATCAATACCATCATTTATGGCAAGTAATTCAATTGCCCTGTCCAATCTCTCCATATCATTATTATCACCTCCTCCATCATTGTCATCGTCCATCTCACGTACAGCCAACACATCCAATTCATAATAATACAATGGTAATAACTTGTCACAATCAAATCGATTCACAACACCTATACTAACCTCGGTATACTCATCCCCACCAGTCTGTTGTACACCACCATTAATACCCGCATTGGGATTAAACTCCTCATCGGATATTGCAATTGGTGTATATCCCTGTAAGAACGATTCCTCCTCCTCTTCCTCGAGGGGTGGACTTTCTTCTTCCTCACTGCCAACGGCATTACACTCTTGTCCATATCCACTTCTCATTCTCATACGTTTAACTAATTCAGACCGCCATACATTCATTAATCTTGACGTGTACCTTCCAAAATCTTGAGTTGTTTTGATGGCCTGATTTTCCATACGTGTTACTTCGGATGGACGTGGTTCGTCAGTTGATAGTTGGTTGGATGGTTGTTTTTCGGTATACTTTGCAATTATTTGAAGACTGAAGATGAGATGTGGTTTTGGGAGGGATACTAATGACCGATGATCTCGTTGTAAATCTGTGTTGCTGCCTCTAATACCACTGCCTCGGAGTAGACGATCTTTGGTGGCAGAAGAAGAATCAATAGCCATAGATGACATCCTTAAAACCCCAGTATCATCCCAACCTGACGGCTGTCGCTCCTCCCCAAATGTCAACCCTCGTAACAACCTCCTCTTCAGCTTTCGTCGACTACTAAAATCTAACACCTCCATATTACTCCACATATAATTAACATTCATACTTTGAGTTAGTAATTCCTGTCCATTTCCTGCACCATCACCACTTCTACCACCATTGAATACCTTATCATTCAATATAGATTGTATAACCTCCTTTATAATTTGCGGTGTATATAACATACCATAATTATTGGTATGTATATAATTCGTAGATGTATTATTTGAAACTTCTTGAATTGGGTTACTTATAGTATCTGTCAATTCATTCGATTTGGATAGATATTGTGATAATGAAATAGTAGCATCTAAATAATCAAAGGTGAATCTATCTTCACCATTGGGTAATAGAACTGCACCATTTCTTCCTCCACTACCACCATCATTAGTGGCAAATTCCATACCCAATATTAAATCACTTTTCACTCGTAATGACAATGGCCATGAATTGACAGTGTAATACATACCAACTGGAGTTATTGATAATATATGATTATATGTCTCTTGTGGTGAGAGATACTGAGAATATCCGTAGTTGTTATCATTTGGTAATTGTATTTGTTTTGCATTGGCACCATTGCTACTACTTGACGATGCTGTTGAGGAAGAGGAAGAGACTGGAGTCCAGACATACCATCTTCGACTACCAATATGATATCCAAAGCATTGTTGTGTCCGTGCTTGATATCCTCTATTCGGTTGTGTCTCCTTTTCATTATTAGTTGAGGAGGAAGTTGGTATATTCCATAGATTATCATTGTACGGTATCCAACTAAATGGATCTTCCCATCTCTCTTCTTCTCCTTCCCCATTACTATCTACATTATCATTATAAAAACTACTTGGCCAACCCTCCTCTTCCTCTTCGTTAGAGTTAAAAGGAAAGCTACTTGTGATTTCATAATCTAATGGTGCCACAACTGATAGATAACATCCACCAATATTATCTCTATTTTGAAAATCGGATGAGGTATACTTTTCATTTGTTAGTAGACAGTTTGATTTCTATATATTGAGCGGGTGAAAAGAAAGAGAGGAAAGTGAGAGATTGGAGATTGTATATGTCGAAATTGAAGAGTATACGCCATAGAGCCCCACCCTAAAACACGAACATTTGCAACAGATCTCAAATCCTCAGAATATCTCAACACTGCAATCCCCAAGCAAAAACACAACAAAACACAAAACATATACATACCTCACTATTATCATCACTACTTTTTAAATCTAATATATAATAACCACCATAGGGGTATATAGCCGAATGACCAGGTATTCGTTCATATTCATCTTGATATGATTGAGGCCATAATGTTATACCCTTTGTTATTACTGTTTTTTGTTTCGTTTGTTGGCGTTTTGTGGAGAAATTGTGAGATTAGAGATATACTATATGAAAAGGAGGTATGCAATATAATAATACTAAACTTACCATCATCATCATTAGTAGTAGTAGAATAGCAACTATGAACTTGAACGGTAACATCGATAATACCATTCTCTAATTCACTCTTTTCATTATCACTATCACTACTGCCACTGTCGTTATTACTATCGAGGCCATCTAATATACCGTTAGCATTAGTATCCCAGTATATGTACCCTTGGATTGATTGACTGTTTACTATTGTTGTCGCTGTTAGTAGTAGTATTGTTGACGGCAGTATAGACATAGGGAAGTGATGATGATACCGTTTATTACAATATCGTTTCATCATAGAATGGTAATATTTTTGAGATTGTGTCTTTTCTCGACAGCCTATGGTACCACTAATTGCACTTCGAGTAATACCGTAAATTGACATTGAAAGAGTCTTGCCGGTTTCCGCCTGCCACTTATCTCCTATAAAGTAATCGTTGGGCTATCACACAGTTATTAGTAGTTATCTTTTCTCTATAATTGAAAGCAAAAACGGCTTTGGAAAATAGCGCGCGAAGTTTTAGTCAGAAGGGAAGGGCAAGTGATTCTATCTTATCCCTGTGATAATGGGTTTGCACCACTTACATGATATGAGAGACCTACAGAGTCTTGAATTCTCCACTTAAGAGCAGATTATACTTACTGTGGCAACAAATATAGACCGAGCAGTCTCTACAGGGCTGAAATAAAAGTGAACATATGATATGCACAAATAAATCAAAATTAAGATACCAAGATACCTGGGGGCCTGGGGCAGTAAGTGAAAGATTGTGCATATTGTGTGATACACGAGTTCTATTGGGAGTATAACCATTTACTATGAATTATATAATCATACCACAAAACATCAACTATGACTCTTTATCGACACTTCTACTTCTCTACTTCTACTTCTCTCAGCTCTTATTCACGTATCTTCACAATTACTACATTCTTCAGGGGTATTGCAAGTACTGCTTCCTATTTCTTCTTCGTTTCCACAACAGGCATCATCGGCACGGCTTTAATGAGATAAGAGTAGAAGTATGAGGACATAGCTCATATCGGGTTCATATTGGGAAATAGGATGACAGGATACAAAGTGTCACTAAGTGTCACTTACCAGCTTCCATTTCCAATGCTCCCTGTGTTAAACCAGCATGCATAATTTCCAATGCTTTATCCGAGAAGACGGGGAAAGATAGTGTGATAGTGATGAGAAAATGAGTTGTAAACAATATGATGATTGGAGAATGAACGTACCAGCTATCACTTCCTATTGGTAGGGGGTCCAGTGATTCATAAGAACTGCCATAGCACGCCCCAAATAGACTGCATGAAGAACTTCCAATTGTAGCCCAGTTAAACATACAGGCCCCTCGATAGTCATCCAAATCACCTACCGAGTCGATGCCTTCTTCTATTGTCTTCTCTTGTGAAGAACAAGCGGCCTCACCAATATCTCCCTTATTTTCGTAGCATGCCCTTAATCCATTGCATCCACCATTACTGATACTTCCAGTGTTGCCAATACAAGCCTCTTCGGCAGTGCTAGAACAAAACCAATGAGTAAGAAGTATCAATTCGGGAAACGACACGTGATATTAGTCATTACTTACCACGCCCCATCAGAGATGTCCCCAGAATTACCATAGCATGATCCATATGAATTGCAAGCGCTATTGCCAACTGTAGCATTATTGAATTGACAAGCCCCTGGATAGGTACCAGGATCATCTACTTCTTCTAACGTCTTCTGTTCACTTGAACAAGATCCACTACCAACATCTCCCTCATTCGCGAAGCACGAGAGTAAACCTCCACATCCACCACGACTAATGCTGCCAGAATTGAGGTAGCAAGCATACTCAGCATTGCTAAATAGAAATGTATTGAGTATGAGATGTCGATAGTACATGAGGAGAAGAATATCATCAATACAATTTATACTCACCAGGCCGAGGTAGAGATATTACCAATGTTGCCGGCACATGCAGACAAGTAATTGCATGAACCACTGTCAATGATTCTATCGCTTGAACTTATGATTGGTTCGCCATCTGCATCTACATTGAGGCAGGCAGTCTCGTTGTTACAGGCAGAATTTTTGATGACTGAGTAGCGATATTTGCCAAAGAAAGAGACATTTAATTGAGATATGATACATCTTGTACGTAACATGATCGAACCACTACTTACCTGCATTGTTTAGGAAGCAAGCTCCTTCGCCTTTACATGAGTTTGACCCGATCTTGCCCGTATTACCTTCACAAGCCTATGTGAAAGAAGCAAACCGATAGTTAGTGTGAGTGTCGTAATATGATGGTCTAAACATCAACCAAATCAATGAGTATCTTACCCGTTTTCCATTGCACGAACCACTACCAATATCACCGATGCTGTTCACACATGAATCTTCACCAATACAGCTTCCTGATCCAATTTCTCCCAAAGCTCCTTCACATGCACTCTCTGGAATACATCGGTTTGGCCCATAAGTTGGCTTTGGAGTCGGTGCCATGCTTGTTGGGGCATCAGTAACGGGAGATTCCGTTATGGATATAGGTGATGAGGTTGGAGTAGGCTCTGCGGATTCCATTACTGTCGATGTTTCAGTTGGTGCTTGTGATGGAGCCTTTGACGGTAATGCTGTAGGCTCGGAAGTCAGTGTAGAACTTGGGCCTTGAGATGGTGCATGTGAGGGACTGCCCGACGGTGGCGATGAACTGGGCTCTCCTATAGATACAACCTCCACATTATCAATCCATACAACTCCTATGTTTATGTACCAGTATGAGAAGAGATTAGTCAGCGTCAGCATGTATCAACTCAAACGATTAACTATTGCACAGTATGTTAAACTCACCTTCTCTTTCACTTTCTGTTTGACTTGGAGGTAGACTATCCAAATCATATGGATTGAATCGATAACTAAAATTGATTGTATGTGGTCCAGGTGACATCCCAAATTGTGGTGATAGTGTCCATTCAGTCCCATTCCCATTCAATACGGCCTCCTCACCATCAATGGATACGAAGAATAAATCCAGTGGTGGCTGTACAGAAGCAATGTATTGAAATTGTAAGTATCCTCCATTAAAATCATCACAGACTTGCAACACAGCATTGGATTCTGCTTTATCAATTGTATTATCCTCCAATACAGGTGAGCGTAGTGATGTTGTGCCGCTAAACGCTTTGTCGTTAGTTAAAGACCATAGATTGTCTCCCTCTCCAGTAGTCGACCATGGCGATACCGGGAAAGATACCTCCTCGAAATCATAAGGATTTGGCTCGAGTGGGTCACATGGTGGATTGGGTACAAAGTAAACATCATCCAGATATACAACACCAGTCCTATCAGGTGGTTCGGAACCATCTGGTGGAAAGCCCTGAGCTGGGATGTTCCGCGGATTGAACTCATATTGAAACTCAATAAGATGCTGCCCTTGAGGTAACTCGATTGTTTCCTTTTGAAATTCAGCCATGGGCTTGACCCAATACTTTGGTTCGCCACCATCCACTGTGTATTGAAACCAATCAAATGGCATTTGAACCCCCGCCTTTAACGAAAAGTGGAGTATGCCGCTAGTTCCCATATCAGGTAAGATCATGGTACTGATTTGGGGAAAGAAGTGAGAGACACATGATATGATCAAATCCAAAACAACACATAGAACTTACACAGAGGAAGACGCTGGAGTCATCTCATCAGTCTCCAACATTGGATTCCTAAGTGAATACCTTCCATTAACACTCTCTTCATCAGTTCGTGTCCAAATCATATCATCCATCGTCATACCAGCAATACTTTTCTCCTCCCCACCATCAATACTATTAAAACTATCCCATACAACTACCTCGCCACTTGATAACTCATCTTCATAAGGAAAAGTAAATGATTGTTCAAAACTTTGAAAGTATGTAACATCATTATCATCTGGTATATATGTTGGTGCCATTGTTGTTGGGCTAGAACTTGGTGTAGTAGTTGGTGAATGAGACGGTGCATTTGTAGGATTTGAACTAACTGGTGACTTCGTATCATTTGAGTCACATTCACCTTCACTTGCAACATTAACACCCTTTTCACCTGCCTCACAACTATTACCATAAGTTATACCATCACATCCGCATACCGGATCATATTCCTGAGTACAGTACAATGGCATTTCAGTACATACACCAAACCATGGTAGAGTTTTTAATTTGCAGTCTACTTTGCAATACATATCAGGGGGACATACTTCTGTTGGATCTTGATCTGGATATAGTTCACAACTTTCATCATCCTTCGTGGATGTGGGTGTTGGTGATTCACTACTAGTTGATGTAGGAGTGGGTGAACTACTTTCCAAAGTAGGTGTAATTGAACTACTTTCCATACTTGGACTTGACGTTGGACGTTTATCAACTTTAGATTTAACAGATTTGATTTTTGATTTGGAATGTCGTTTACTTTGTTTAGCATGCTTGCCCATTGACATATCACTGGGAATTGTATAATCTAATGACATACCACCAGCTATATCCTCCTTGTATTGTTTACTACCACTACTATAGTTTGATATTCGATTTTGAAAGATGTTAATCATTTCATTATTAGCTCCTCGTTTTTGTTTCTTTTGATGTTCGTTAGTAGTAGTACCAGCTGCTGTTGTAAGAGTATGCTTCTTTGTAGACTGTGCCGCTGTATGTTGTGATGTTTGCTCTTTCTTCTTCTTTTTGGATGTCTCAATCTCTACACTATCCGCCTCTACTTTGTTTGACTCCTCTTCATTCTTCTTCTTATCCTTATGCCTCCGCTTATCCCCAAACATCTC
>Ga0075437_14430_pt1 | contig 13719 bp, 10 predicted proteins | sample MintriMetagenome_FD_74266 | JGI IMG/M metagenome (GOLD analysis project Ga0075437, IMG submission 74266) | Marine eukaryotic communities from Monterey Bay, USA to study complex ecological interactions - Minidiscus trioculatus and... | ecosystem: Environmental > Aquatic > Marine > Unclassified...
GAAGAATGATGTTGATGGAACTACTGAACGATTGTTGGATTTATCAGATGATTTGAATGATAACTTTGATGTGTTAATGGATCATATGTCATTTATGAAAGCAAGAGAGTTGGTCCATCGTGAGCTACACGAAGAGACTTTTACAAAGGTTGTACGGTGGAATATATTGGAAATAGTTGTTGTTGTGATTGTTACCTTTGGACAAGTGTTGAATGTTTGGTGGATATTAAGCAGAAGGAAAAATACGTCTAATTATTATTAGGAAGTAATAATACAAAGGAGTATCTCAGATTTCTCCTTTCCACAATTAGAACATAGATAAGTATGTTATCATATATAACTACTGTACACGCAGTGCAGGGCTTTACAAAGGAAGAGCGAAGCAAGCAAGAGCGGTAAGAGGTCATAAGCTATCGTACTTACTAAGAAGTAGGATTACCGGATTGCAACACTCTTTTCTTTCACGGATAATCACTCTACACTCTGCTTCGAGGTGTTCCGGAGCGGTCCCTAAATAAAGTTACTCAGATTCAGACCCCGACCCTACTTTGGTCATAATTTTGTTAGTAGGCCCCTGTATTTTCTACTCAGGCTGGCTAAAAAGTTTAGGTTACACCTAAAGTTTTAGCAACATGTATCCGGCCACTGCTCATTAAATATAATATATATGACAATTCTCTCATGACAACATTTGCTCTATATCACTTGAACTAAGACTTCTGAAGTTGGCATGTGATAAGATTGACTTTTTAACACGGAAGGCGAATCCAATAGTTCGTGTAACTTTTAATCGAGGGTGTGGATTGGGATTTTCATACGTCATGCCATTCTCTAGACATAGCCAATGTTTTCCCATGCCTTTATTACTAAATGACCCATCTGAATCTCCATAATTTGATGACCATACCCTTTGTTCATCAGAATTGTCTATGATGTTTAAAGAAGAAGAAAAGTAGTGCAACAATTAGATGGTTTGAAGAACAATATATTCACATACATCAATAACTACTTACAAAGGGCGACACGGACAGGATCTGATGGTATTTTAGAATCGAGTAGATCGAAACTTCCACTGATATATAGGTATTGATATACGTGTTGAATTTGTGAGTTGGTAATTATTATTGGTTATCGTACGTTGAGTGCAATTGTGATGAGTACTAAACGATAATAACTAACCAATTATAATAATATATGATATAACTCACCTAATTATATAAGGTTGATCCTTTGGTACACGAATTAATAAGCACTCCTCTTCGCCGTAAGGTATAGCATGTGAGAACGAACCATCTGCATACACAACTTGCAAAAGGAAGAAGTTGCAAAGCCAAAAATAAAATATCATCAAGACCGTGGGTGATCGTCGTATAATCATATTGTAGCGAATGTTTTTTGTGTAATATAACTATTGAAATAAGATAATTAGTTCCGCCTAATCAAGCTCTTGTACAGTCAACATCAGCACACTACAACAGACTACAACCTCACTTATCTCTTCTAAACTTGCTTGCTGCGCTCATAAATAGTTTAAATAACTAAACAAGAAGGTATCCTTGATATTGCTATGCTATGCTGTATGTCCGTCCCCCAGTGTTGGTATCCTATGCTGTGAAATAGTTACTTCATCAGCGCTTTAGTGAACTAGTAGTTGTAGTAGTTGTAGTTTGTTTATTATATCTAAGAATACAATCATGGCAGCAACAAATAATGAGGTTAATCAGGCTTATGAGGAAGCTCTGGATGATGTGCATACACGGTTTATACTTAACTTACCCGATGAAGAATTGCAATCAGCTCCTCGAATATTTTTCCAACTTGAACAAGCTTGGTAAGAAGAGTATTATGTTTTGATGTGTCTTTTATTGTGTATAGTACCTCTCTAATATACTCTACTTTCTCTCTGTTCATATCATCTATTTTCTAGGTGGTTTTATGACGATTTTATATGTGACGGTGCAGCCACGGCGTTAGTGGCAGCTGAAGAAGAAGAGGATGGTGATAAAAGTAACAACAAGAAGAAGAAAAAGAAGAAGAAACAACAGCAACAAGAACAATTACCAAGATTTAAACATGTGAAACCATTTGCATTGGCAATGTTTAATTTCTCACCTTTATTGCAGCATATGATACCACAATTTGAGAGTATGTATAATGAATTTTCAATATACAAACGTTCGATATCTACATATGGGACTATATTATTAAATAGAGATGCTACGAAGATTGCATTATGTAGAGTATATAAGGGAAAGAAATGGATGTTACCAGCTGGAAAAGTTAATCAGAATGAAAGTGGTAAAGTCGCCGCGGCAAGAGAAACATATGAAGAATGCGGATTTGATCCTAATTGTGAATTAGGATTAACACGTCTATGGGCAGAGAAGATGGATAGGGGTGAGGTTATTGATGAATTATTACAAGAGGATGATGACGATGAACAATGTGATGATAATAAATTATCTTGGGCTCCATTACAAGATTCAGATAAACTTGTTTATACTGAAAGTGATACGAATAAACGAAGGACGTGTTATGTATGTCGGGGTGTGCCTGAGAATTTCCCATTCGAACCGGTTGCACGGAAGGAAGTGTCGGAAGTTGCTTGGCATGATTTGTCTGCCCTGCCAAAGCAAACATTTGCAGTTTTACCATTCTTTGGTCAGTTACGGAAGTGGATTAAACGTGACAATCGAAAACGTGGTATAGTTGCTCGCAGTAACAGTCGACCAAAGCAGCAGCAGCAGCCACCACAGTCTACTCCTACACAAATACTTGCAAGAGACGATGATTTGGGTTTAACACCATTCTTTTCAGATGGTGCTGCTCCGTGGGAAGAGAAGGATAGTATGATTGTCAAAGATGATAATGAAGATGTGGATAAGAACGAAAAGAAGAACAACAACAAACAACGAGATGGATCAAGAGGCAAGAAAGGACGTCCCAGTTCTCGTTCTTCACGATCAAGTTCTCGTGCTCAATCTCGGGGCAGCAGTACTGGTCGGGAGGTATCTGAATCTAATCCACTTGTGGAATCGGCTTTAGCATCGCCAGGCGATACAGATAGATGGACCGAGGATCAAATGTTTACAGCTAATGAACACATTTTGGGAAGAAAGATCACATATGACGGGAATCCACACGATTTTGCTGAAAAAGGCTTTAATGTTGAGGACAAAGGTCGAGTAGATCCCCACTCATTTCGTATTGTGGGAGGTGCATTCCTCAACTCTGAAGAAGGAGTGTTGAGTGCGGCTCCAGAAGTATCGAAATTGCAGCCCCTAGTCAATGCAAGTCAAAGAGATGACGGCCTTGTTAGTAGTGCTACCGATGACGGCTTCACTCCATTCTTCTCTGACGGCGGTAAAGCACCATGGGAAGAATTGGGAGGAAGTAATCTAGGTCAAGTGCAGCAGCAAGAGGAGGAGACTACTGCACCACCTCCTATTCAAGGTTCAGGGCAGAGAAATTCCAAAGGTTTATCCAGTCTAAGTAAGTTGAGACAGAGTGGTACCAATGAAGACGAGCAGCTTGTGAAGATTGAACAGAAAGTGGAGAAATCAATACCGGTATCCGACAACAAAAAGAACAACGAGAAGAAGATTACTGTCAACAAGTCCTCCTCTATCCCTAAAAAAGGCGTTGGTGCCTATATCCAGTTTTTGATAAATGAGAAGAGCAGAGTGCAAGTGGAAAGAAAAGCAGCCAAAGTATGGCATCTTGTCGGTGGTCGAATAGCAAAGAAGAAGACTGAAGGCACGAGCTGGCTGTGGGCATCGGATTATGACAACTTAAAGGATGCTGCTGATTATGATGTGTTTATGACTGACAAAGAGGTTACAGCCAAATCACAGCGTGAGAAATTAATCTCCGTACTTCCCCCAATGGTTGACTCATCCGATGAGCAGCAAGCACCGCTCCTAACAACATCAGAACACTTGACTTGGATGAAGCAATGGATGCAGAGACTACCGAAGGCTCAACCAACTAAAGAATTTGGTGACTTCCGTTTGGATGTTCATTCTATTATGAGTGCAATGAAAAGTTGATTTACCTTAAGCTAAGTTTTTTCTGCAACCTCGACTTCACAATCGTCGTCTTCGTTGTTAGGAGATGCCGCATCATTTTCCTCTATCTTCTCGTCTTCTAGAGAAGAATCCCCTTCTTCTACAATATCTTCACTCTCCTCTATCTTCTCATCAACTCCTTCTTTGTTCTCTTCGACACTGTCTTCAACAACGTTTCGATTTTTGAGTTCTTCTTCAAGCTCAACAATAGAGAAGCCCAGCAACACGATATCAGCGCGAATAGTCTTGAGTTCTTGTTCCAACTGATCAGCTTTCTCATACTCTTCATTAGCAACTGCGTTCTCAATATTACCTTCTAAGGCATTGACTTTAGAACAAAGACATTTGTACTTATCAAGCACATCATCATCAATGACCTTCGTTGGAGATGAGTCTTCATTATCACTGATGATTTTATCATCAGAAGCGGAAGATCCTTCTCCCTTTGCATTGAAGTCACTCAATGCTTTCTCAAATTTGGAAGAACCAAACCCTCGCTCTTTGAATTCATCTCTTAAGCTCTGTACCTTTTCCTCAAGCTCGGCTGCCTTCTCATAATCTTCATCGGTGACTGCTTGATCGATCTCTTCTTCTAACTTTTTGATTTCACTGCTCAGCGTTGTGTACTTGCTGACTATCTCTTCATCTATGACAACGTCCTCGTCATCTTCTTCAGAAGACTCAAAAGTTGGTGCTGAAGTGACAGATTCATTGCCATCAGCAGTCTCCCAGCCACCATACTTGTTACCTAGTGATACACCCTCAGCTTCTAGTGCACAAATTTGACTTTCAATCACAAATGCTCCAACAATAGAGACGCTCATTGAATCTTCTTCTTCGCCGTCAGTATCATCCTTGACAAATTTCTTCATCATTTCTTTCAATTGAGTAATCTTCTTTCTCAAACGATCCATCTCCTTCAACCCTGCTTCTCTACCTCTTTCATCGGCAACCTTCTTCTTCTCATCTAATATTGCGGTGACTTTCTCGAGCTCGTCTTTAGCAAACTGCTCACGTTCCCTCGCCTCACCCTTTAATTCGGCTTCGCATTCTTCTTTACGTGACAAGGCACTCTTTATATCTTTGGAGGCTTTACCAGCCGATTTGAAGTCACGTTTGGATGCCGCGGTCTTCTTTAGCTCTTCAAGGACGGGTACTTGTAATTCGATTGCGGATAATTCCTCTTGAAGATTGGTAATGTTTGTCTCGGCTGCAACAACATTTTCCTTTGCTTCATTTACCACCGCTTCGTACTTTAATACTTCTCCGTCCAAAGAGATGGAGTCATCTCCATCCTCTCCATTTGTCGTAGCTGTTGATGTATCCTTCTCATCATTAAAGGTACTATGAAACGTGACAATCTCTTCTAAATCAACAGCTGCCAAAGTCTCAGCATTGATGTCTTCAATCAGCTTCTCCCTTGTTACCATCTCCTCAGAATGTGCAGCAACAACGGCCTCGTGTGCATTCTTGGCTTTTTCAATAGACTCCTTCTCGGATGTCCAATCAGCTCGTGCCTCCTTTACTGATTGTGCTTTCTTCTCAAGCCGACCTGTCTGTCGTGAATATTTCGATTTAATATTCTCTATAATTGTATTATAAGATGATATTTCCTTATTAAGATCAGCAGCCTCTGCTTCTGCCTTGGCAAGTTGTTGACGTAAATCATCAATAGTCTTGTTAACCTCCCCGAGCTTTGTGCTGTTTGTTGTGTGTTTATGCATTTTGTGAGTACATGCTGAGATGAAATCAAATAAACAAAGTCATCTCTTTCTCTTTCTATATATACTCACCTAGCCTCTAGGTTCTTATCATCATACGACTTCGTTTCCTCACCAATTAACTCACTCAACTCCTTCTCCTCTTCGGCCAATACCTTCTCATCACGTTCAATATGTTTCAAATCATTTGCCAATCGTTCAGACTCGGAACTCAATCGTTTTGATGTTGTGGCAAATTGAGATATTACCTCTTCACCTTTGGACTTATTATCTACCTCATCCTTCAATTCAGCAAGCTTTGTTTGTACGTCCTTGAAGCATCCTGCCACTGCCTTGGCTGCATCTTCCTTCTCAGCATCCAACTTTGCAATGGATTCAACAATTATAGCGCAAATCTTTGACTGTTTATCCTTCTCTTTTAAATGTGATTCAATCACAGTCCCTAACCGATCTGCTGCCTCAAAGTCTTCCTCTTCAGCGGCCACAGTCTGTTGTGTCTCGGCAAATTTGAGCTGTTGTGCTGCATATCGTTCTGCTTTCTCGGCAACCAACTTATCTTGAACCAACTTTGTACGTGCCTCGCGTAACCGAGATACGTCATCTGTAGCCGTACGTGCTGCATCGGCAAGATGGTCGAGTATGCCTTTCATCTTATCACGTGGTGCACGTTGCTTCTCTGCTTCAATCCGTTGTTGTTCAAGACGATCTTCCTCCTCCTTACGACGACGTTGTTGTTCAGCTAATGCCTTCTCCTCAGCCTTTGCTCGATGTTCAGCATCGTTTACTATCCGTTGTCTTTCCTGCTCTTGATATATTTCCATTTCTTCTCTCGTCTTATAATTATCATCGTGTTGTTCTTGTTCATCCTCCATTGTACGAGGTGTACCATACGAAGCAATCTCCAACTTTTCCTTAGTTGGTGGCATAGGACTAGAAGAGTTAGTAGCACTTCCACTGCTTCCACCACGTTGAAATGCCGTCGTCTTACCCACAGATGGTGTAGGACTTACTACCACACCACCATGTGAACTATGTGAAGATATACCACCACCGTTATTAGCACTACTGCTACCACTCTTTGATCTGTTGAAAAAGGTACTAAATAATGAAGTAGTTTTACCACCCATGCCTTTATGCGCACTTCCATGATCTAATTTCTTAGCTTCCTCGGCTGCAGCCTTGGCAGCTGCATATGTATCATCATTATTTGGTGATCTTGGTGCATCTGATACATTGTTCATTTTCCAACCACCACCTCCTCCACTCCCTGAACTATCTGACCTTTGCATGTTTCCTTTATCCTGCATGGCACGCTCGGCGGCCAATGCAATAGCACTTTGTTGTTGTTGCTGCTGCTGCTGCTGCTGTTGTTGTTTCATTTGTTTTTCACGGATAAATTCTTCAGCAGCGTTGGTAGCACGCTCAGCTTTGATACGCATGGGTGGAGAATCTGGCAATTGTTGTTGTTGGTTCATGTTGCCACCATGACTCGGTGTCGATGGCATTTGGGGTAGATTATTACTATTGATATTGTGATTTGGTATCGGAGGAGGCAAACCATTACTAGCTGTCGAAGGAGGCTGATTGTTTGTCATACTTTGTGATGCCATTGGATCAGGAATTTGCTGTTGTTGTTGAGCAGCCTGTGTGGCAGCAGCTGAACCAACACCAACACGTTTACCTCGTTTCTTCTTGACAACCTTTTTAGTCACAATTCCACTACCACCGCCCCCTATTGCTGCTGACGGAGCACCCCATGACACTCCCGATCCTGTGGGTAGTGATGCATTTGATATTGAAAGTAAATCACTTTGTGGTGTTGGTGTATTATTAGTTGTAGTAGAAGTTTCTGGGACTAATGATGATAGAGTCTTCTGTTGTTGTGTTGGGGGAGTTGCTGCTTCTGTAGACAAAGGTGCAGCAGTAGCAGCAGTACTACCGCCAGCACCAAGAAATGAAAAGCCACTACTCAATCCTTCACTTCCTTGAGTAGTAATAGATGAACTTTCTTGTTTCTCTACTGGCAACTTACTACTATCAACCCCTCCGTCAACCTCTTTACTATCTATTGTAGAAGTAGCACCCTTAACAACATCCCCAGCACTGCTACTACTTGCCATGCTATTCATAAAACCAAACGATGAACCAGGCGTATCTACTTTATTGTTGGTCGTTGTTTCGTCAGTTTGTTGTGGTGCTGGCGATACTGGTGTAGAAAGGAAGGAAAATCCACTACTACTAACTGGAGGCGCTGAAGCATCAGAAGTAGTAATTGTTTCTTCTGATACACCTGTAGTGGTTTTAGTATCAGAGGTGGTATTTAAACCAGCAAACATGGATGGTTGAGTAACATTAGTCCGTGGTTTTAACACAGTATCATTATCTTGTGTAGTAGTAGTTGCAGTATTATTATCTCCGCTACCACTACCAGACATGAAATCAAACCCAGATGTAGTAGTAGAAGTAGTAACTGAAGCTGATTCTAATTGCGGTTGTTCTGCTGATATAACATCATTAGGTGTTGTTGGGGTAGCAGCAGTAGGTGCACCAGTTTGTAAAAATGAGAAACCACTGCTTGCAGTAGTTTCAGGGGCTTGTTGCGCAGGGGTGGTGGTGGTTGTAGGCGACTCTGTGTTGTCGTCGGTTTCACCACCCTCCTTTATTGATAGTCCGCCAAACATACTAGAGGGATAGAGAGATATTGTTGCCGCACAGTATTAGCTGTAGGCTATACGACACATAGCAATAATTACTAACGATTTCAGCCCTTTGATTCTAAGCCCCTGGACAAAATCTTCTACTCAACGAAAGAGGGAATGCGGAAAGTAAGTAAGGGCAGCGCAGGGGTTATCAAAAATGGCAAGTAAGGGGTGTAGTCGATAAATATAAGATAAAACTTAAAGGAGGTCTCTCTTCAATATTTTCTACTATTTCAATATTACACACAGGAACCATATCTCTCTAGTTTCGTTCTCTTACTTAATCTTGCTTGACAACAGTAGTATTGGCAACCTCCCATGGACGAGGGGCAGGCTTAGGTAGTGGAACACCAGCGGCACGATCTCTGTCCCTTCTTGTTCTTCCCATATCCCAGGCAGCGGTTCCTCGCTTCCTTCCCCATACTAATCCAACAGCTGCCAACATATCAATGAACAACTTACTGGGGTTGAATTGAGATGATATGCCAAACTCACTAGCGGCATAATCAAAGGGGTACTTGTGATGCCAGTTGTGCCATCCCTCACCAACAGCAAAGAATGAAACATATGGATTCTCTGATGGGTATGAAACAACATCATATGGATGATCACCATACAAATGTGCTGCACTATTAACTAACCACGTGAAATGTAAAACAAGCATGTATCTCAAGGCACCAGCCACGAAGAATGCAGGCCAGAAACTTTCACCCCAAAACTTAACTGCAATTTGTGCTGGGAAGACAAAGCACATGTAAAGTGTGAAGAATGGGTCAAGTTTCTTTTGGAACATAACCACAGGATCTTCATGTAAATCACTAAAGTCTAATTCTTTGCCCGCGCGGATAACTTCAGGGTGTTTCTTAACATACAACCAACCCATGTGTGCGAAGAAGAAACCACGCATGGCATTATGTGGATCAGCATGTGTTTCTGAATACTTATGATGAACACGATGATCACGTGCCCAATGGTAGATGGAACCTTGGTTGGCAATTGAATTACAAAGCATGAGGAAGAAACGTACGGGAAAGGCTGCCGAGTAGGATCGATGAGACCATAGACGATGTACGCCCACGGTTATACCAAAGCCACTGTATAATATTAATGTATTTGATTTTGAAAGAGGGGTTTGTTTAGTTAGACGTGGGGTTGGGTTATAAGACACAATAATTCTTTGCATGTAATGCACCTTCAACGAACTCCAAACAACAATAAACAACTCACCTAATAGGCCATAAAATAAATGCCCACATTAATGTCTCCTTACTACATTCCATCATCTTTGCAACACCAACGAAACCAAGTACATGTACTAGAGTAATGTAAATACCCATTGGCCAATTAATATTACCCTCCTTGTAATGATACTTGACCAACGAGGGAATTTCGGATACCATTTTGAAAGAGAGATCCATGATTAATTATTATTGTGTTTATTGTGTTATATATATTTAAAGAGAGGATTGTTCTTCTAATACTAATAAAGAAGAGGTGGATAATATACTCCGCTATGGTGGTTCCAATAGTAAAAGCAGAGGAGAATTATTTGCACTGAGTTGACTGCGCGCCACGTCAACATGTATTTTCGTATCGGGTCATTTTTTTATTTTGTAACCGTACACTTTCGGACATTGGTAACGATATACTTATGGTACTAACAACTAACTGCTAACTGCACTAATTCAGCGGCTTTATCATGCTGGTATTAGGCTTTGAATTGCAAGATATACTCCGTGCCGTGGTTGGTATAGCGCTTGGGATTTTAACGGTATATCGGCGTGAGTTATCCTCGAACCGATCGTATCATCCAAATGAAATTAATGATGAACAAAGACAAAGAGAAGATGAATCATCAACAAATATAATATGTACTTCTGATGATGGTAGAAGCAGCAGCAGTAATAGTAACTATGATACTACTCCTAGAAGTAGAATACGTAGACGAAAGTCATCTTCTGCAATATCCAGTATGACGGAGTCTTCTTCTAGTGATATGCAACATCTAAATAATGATAGACTACAACACAATAATAGTAGTAGTAGCCATCCTTCTCGTCATAATATGAATAATAACGAAGACCCAACAGAAGAGTTATTAGAATCAGCAGGATTAATATTATCAGGTGGGCCATTCCTAGCGGTTGCAATTGCAATATTTGATCACTTAATTTCCTGTATGGTAATAACAACCTATATAGTATTTACAAGTATAAGGTCATTATTGCACAAGATGAGAACAAAGAGTACTGTTACCAACTTCTCTGCAACACCACATGGTATGGCATCAGAAGAGGAAACATTGGAGCAATTATTACCAGAATCTCGGAAGGATGAACATCAGAAAGAACAACATCAATTACTCATGAGCTTACAGAATCAGGAACACATATATTCAGTTGCTTGGAATGCTGCTAATGAATACTTCAATCGTATCGCTGAGAAGATTGATAATAGTCCTATCAAATCCCCAAACATTAAAGGAAATGATCCAATTGGATCAACTATATCCCGATCAAAGTCTATGAACAATTTACAACAACATTCAGAGGAGGGTCATGCATTATTCCGTGAGATGCTCGCGATGGCAAATAATGGCAGTATGGATGTATGTTTGTTACCCAGTGATGCACAGGTTGAAATATTTTCATACCTATCCCCAAAGGACTTGTTATCATTTACATGTACGAATAAAGCAGGACGAAGTTTGTTAAATGATTCAGATTCTGAAGAATTGTCAAATAGTGACGATGGCCATGTCAAAAAGAAGAAGAAGAAGAATAGTGACACTCCCATGCTAATATGGAAGGCATTATTTCTTAGGGATTTCTCATGGGTATTAACTGATTGGGATATTGGTAAAGAGGCAGTTATGAGATCAATATCAAACTTATCCGTACAAGAATCTTCTGGTAGTAGAGTCTTTCGCCATTTGGTATCAAGTCTTATTGATTCAGAGCATTCCAAAAGTTTGCCTGCTGTTGTTGATGTTGATAATATAGCACAAACAACTACAACCTCATCGTCACCATCATCAATGAAAGAATTCTACTTTACATTTGCCGAAACATGGCTCAACTATACAAGTGAGCTTTTTTGTCTTTCTAGTGTGACTATTTCATTTTTGTGCATACTTATGTTGCAATATATCTCAACTTCTTGTTGCAAACGATCATTATTCAGTTGCTGGATGCAACACTACCGATAAATGCCTCATTGGGCTACATGGTCATGTGTTCAATATATCAGATTTCGTAGAGGATCATCCAGGTTCTACAGAAACACTGTTATTACAAGCTGGAAGAGATGCAACTGTATTCTTTGAGAGTATGGGTCATAGTTTGAAAGTCCGCGTTAGTATTGTTTTATCATGTGAATGTTTGTCGATATGCAGTCTTGGTGATTTGACTACTTCATTTGACCTACATTTGCCTTTGTTTAACTCTGCCTTTGCAATCGCATGTACTAATGCAAGTTTCTATCATATCTCATTCAATTCATAAATCGTGATAATGCGCATCTTCCAGAGGCGCGAGAAAGATGGCGCTCAACATGAGTGTTGTGGTGAATGGAGCCTCGTGCGAGCTACGACCGAAATCATTGGGATTGATAAAACCAACATGTAAGTCTCTTGGAAATAATAAGACTGCGCCAGGATATCTCATTCCGCGGAAGCGATCAAGACCTAGATTTCAAGCAGGGTTATATCGCATTCGTCAACGTATACGTATGGAAGAAGGATTGCAATTGGCTAATGCAGCAACTTGGGCTAATGAAAGTTTGGCCAATGGAATGTTTGGGGGAGTACAGGTCTATTATGATCCAATCCTTTCTACTTGGAGATGGTGGTATACAGATCGTGATTTCAACATTGTTTATCGGGCACCTACCTAGAGTAGCTTTTGGTAAATCTTGTTACATACTAGTAACTAACTTTACAAAAACCCCAAAAAATATATATATATAACAAACAAACAATCCTCATCCTTGCTCCTGAATTTCTCCGTCAATATAACATGTACAGCAGCTACACTTTATCTTGTCGCAATCTGCAGTCAATGTGGTTAGTTGTGTCCAAGCCAGACTTGCATCCCTTCTATCACAAATGTTAGTCGTTACAGTGCCCGTCAAGTCGTTGTTGTGTAGTGAGAGTACCTTTACTCGAAGCGTTGGTTCAAAGTTCTCCACTGGAAATCTCCCTTCGAAATTATTGTTGTGGACGGAGAACTCTTGCAGGCCATCATAAAACTTTTCAGGCGTCTGTGGTAACTCCCCACCAAGACTATTGTCATCTAAGTACAACTCTTCTAAATTCTCCCACTCATACCAACTCGTGGGTATCTCCCCCGTTAAGGTATTATTTGATGCACGGAAATCCTTAAGCCACTTTGCACTTGCCAAACTCCCGGGAAGTGTACCACGAAAGTTATTGTTGGCAACTTCAAAGTCTTCAATAAGATTCTTTTCGTCCCAAGTGTCTGGTAAAAAGCCAGTCATCGTATTGTTGTTGAGATTAAGAATTCGTAGTGACTTAAGACTGCCCATCTGCCTGGGTAGGGTACCTTCAAAGTCATTATCCTCAGCATCCAACCATTCTAAATTCGTTAATGTTGAAAAGACTGATGGAAATGTCCCATTCATCTGATTCCGATCAATGAAGATTGTACCAAGCATTTCATTCTGAGAAAAAGTTGTTGGAAAGCCACCTCCGAGGTAATTACCACCTAATAGCATCGTGTGTACCTTCTCCCAAGATCCAAGACTATCATCTTGGATTTCAAACCAGCGCATTTCTTTTAACTCGCCAAGCTCACTTGGAATTTCTCCATACAGGTTGTTCAGTCGACCTAGAGATGATATCCAACGTACATTTCGCATTTAGATACATAATTTAAAGAAACAACACACATATACATAATATAAACTCACCCATACCAATCCTACAAACCTTATCATAATCACCTACCAAATCACTTCGTTTAATACATCCACCTCTATCCTCACCACCACATCCATCACTTGCACCATCAATACCAAACCAATAACATTCACTTTCCTCGCCTAACCAACCATTATTATTGACCCAATTCGGACCATCCATTGCGTAATAGAATAATGCCATAATATAACGTTGTTCAAATCGAGGATCGTCTAATTCCAACCCCGTCGATCCTGTAGATAAATTAGGGATTGGATCATCATCTGCCATCCACATTGCCGCAAAGTATTGTG
>Ga0075437_13766_pt1 | contig 13679 bp, 9 predicted proteins | sample MintriMetagenome_FD_74266 | JGI IMG/M metagenome (GOLD analysis project Ga0075437, IMG submission 74266) | Marine eukaryotic communities from Monterey Bay, USA to study complex ecological interactions - Minidiscus trioculatus and... | ecosystem: Environmental > Aquatic > Marine > Unclassified...
ATGATAAAGGACAACGAACACAGGTCGTAAGTAATTTAAGTGTCCATCCCAATGGACGGAAGTTAGTTATTGGTACAAGTTGTGGTTCTATACAAATATGGAATTGTTATGGAGTGAATGTTAATGTTAATCGACCACTTGGTGTGGTATACTCGGCACATGATGGAGAATCAGGGGGGAAGGGAGGAGTAACATTTGTTACATTTAGTGGTGGCAATGGTGAATATATCGCTAGTCGATCAGATTCTGATGATACCGTACGGATATGGAATGTTGGTAGAATGGAGAAGGATAGTGGATTATTTAGTAGGAAGCATACCAGTCGAGGCTCCGGAGGAGGTAAGGGTGGTGGAGAAGTTGAACATTCATCATCGTTATTATTGGCCGTTTGTGTTGGCTTACCAGCATTGAATGAATTTGCCAACTGTGCATTCAGTCCTGATGGTACGATATTATGTGCTGGTACGTCTGTCGATCCAAGGAAGTCAGGCAGTGGTACTGATAATACCTGTGGCAAGTTGAAGTTTTATAAACTCCCCGAGGATAATGTGAAACGAATCAAGGGTAGTAAGAGCAAGGAAGGTGGATCCAAATCATTGCCAAAGAAGAACAAGAAGAACAAGAAGACGACGGCCATGTTAGATCCTATTGTGGAGTTAGACGTGGCACCGAATGCAAGTGTATTGGGAGTACAGTGGCATCCGAAGTTGAATCAGATTGCCATTGGTACATCGAATGGAATGTAAGTTGTTTGTCTTTTTTGTTCATATGTACGCCCTTGTGTAAATCATGTCACACATCTCATGTATCCCCTTTCTCAACATTCAATATTATTATACACTACAGTATCCAAGTTCTATACGATCCCATCCTATCCAACAAGGGAGCACTTCTTCCAGCATCACGTACTGTTCGTAAGTCTGACGGTCTCTCCGACCTTCTTTTATCAAGAGCACCGACCGGTTCAGCCGCATACCTCAGCTCGGCAAACAATACCATTATGAATCCCCATGCTTTACCACTTTTCCGTGAAGAACCAAAGGTAACAAGGAAGATGAAAGATAATGATAGGAAGGATCCAGAGAAGACGAAAATGCCCGAAGCTCCTATATCTGGAGGGACGAGACACTCCAGGATTAAGACGGGTGCACAAGTTGGCGGGGGTACAACTTTCATTCAACACACATTAGAGGCTACCAACTATAATAACAATAAGAATATTGCCGGTAAGGACCCAAGGGAAGAGTTATTCAAATATAGCGAGGGGAAGAGTTATGTTAGTAAAGCATATGAAGGTGATGTACAACGTATATTGGCAGAGAAGACTGTGGAAGAGGAGGAGGCAGATTTAAAAGGAGGGAGTAGTAGTAAAAGGCAACGTACTAAATAAGTCTTTTTTAAGTTATATATTCTACCTTATTTAACACAGACTTTTGAACATAGGCTAATGTACACTACTTGATAATGACCCTGACTTTCTCTCTCGATCATTCCTAAGAGATCCAACTCCGACACCTCCTAGTCTTCCATTACTATCTGGTATTTCTTCTAGTACATCCCAAAGATCATCTGCGTAGATATCTCCCTCTAAGAATCTGAGATAAGACGATACAATTTTCACTGAATCCTTGCCACTTTCATCTACAAGTTCGACACGGAGAGATCCCACTCTCGCCTTTACCCACTCATGCACGTCATAAGCGCCGGATTGAGCTTCTGACATAAACACTGTGTTTCTACAACCCATATCTGCCAGTACTAGGTTATCTTTTCCACCCTCATCACGTAGATGAACATTATTTCTTGTGCACACATGTCCACAATCTTGATAACTATTTCCATTTGACAGGAACCGAGAAAATACACAATGTTCGGTGTGGAAGATGGGCATGTGCATATGTACAACAACCTCAAGTTGAGAGGCTCTATTGCCAAGAAGCGTTGCAAGTTCTGTAATTGCATTGCCACTCAGGTCATAGGCGGCTGTGATACGAGAGAGTCCCGATTCGAGTAACTCATATGCACTAATTGCATTTGCAACATTTAGACTAAAGTCCCCGATTAGTTCGGGTATTTGAACTTCCATTGTTCCTTCTGAGTCTTTTATGGAAACTGTTTTACCTGTGCCTCCGAGCTGCATCAATCTATGAAGAAGTCCAGTTGATCTAACTAATAAGCCGTCGGGTTTTGTCTTGAGAAGTGTCTGCCAGATGCCTTCCTCACCTGGCTTGATTATTCTTGGGCTAGCCACAACCACTCGGAGGTTATGGGATGATTTAATCTCACGAATTCTGGATACAGCCTTTCTTATTCCGTCTATTTCTAAGAAATCAACGATGACTTCAGATATACCAGATTTGTCATCCATACTCTCTATCATGCCACATATGGCGTCTACTTGATCTTCGGTTCTAGCCAGTACAGATAGTTTAGTTTGTGTTGTTGTTGTATCTTCCTCGGCGGTATGAGATGACATATCATTTAGTATTTGGTCAACAACTGGATCATCTTCGGTTGAGACTGTGTCTTGAGTTGTTGATATATCTGTGGAAACAGGGTTGACTTTGATTTCAAGATCTTCTAAAGCTCTTCGTCTCGTGTCTTTGATAAGACCCATTCGACACCAAATCCCCTCCTCAAGTTGACTTAGGTCAAGATCTGATATACTCCATTGACTATTTCCTAGTGTACCAATAGCTTTTGTGATTGATTTGGTATTGATTGGAGATCCCGTGGCTAGTTCCATATTCTCTAAACTACTAGCCTTTCCAACCATTTCAGTTCTCTCGTCGATGATTTGGATTATCAAAGGCTCGCCAACTCGACCCTCGACAATCACTTTTGCGCCGGATTTGGGTGGATCTAATTCTGCAAGTCTATTCATTCTTTTCCTTATGTCAGCGTCAGATGTTAACCATACATGTGATCCTTCTGGTGCCATGATTGCAGATCTGTGTTTATCGTTTTGCATCCATTCTCTTTCAACATCTCTTCCGAACCTAATTGCAACTGTCCCTTCATCATACATTACAGCATCATAAATTGGTCCGCCTAGTTCTTTCTCTTGTGGCATCTGAACATTTTTGGTATCAAAGATTCATAAGTAAGTAATATTTCTTTGACAACGAACTATAGGCACAAAATGACTTACCGAGCGATCAACAACGATACCATCACCGCGTTTTAAATGTGACTCGTCTTGAATGAACTTATCATCTAATTCGATTACTAATGAGCCTCTATTCGATGATATGACTCGACCTACATGTCGTCCTCTATGTCTTGGAGATCTTCCTCGTACCAATCGCTGATGTTGTGGACCTTCAAAAAAGCCAGGTGTTAGCCCATCATGTTCTGCATCTTGACCTCGAGCAAAGACATGGGTTAGATCTGATCGAGTTACATGTTCATCAGGAGAAGATATGATTCTTTGTGGAATCGTATTGGCAGATGCTTCTAACAACTTGTTCCAAGTAGTATCAATTGCCTGTCGATAGGCTCTAGTTGTTGCAGCTACATACGATGCATCCTTTAATCGTCCTTCAATCTTGAGACAAGATACTCCGGCCTTTATTAAGCCCTCGACTTGCTCTATACCACACAAATCTTGAGGAGAGAGCAAGTACTGTATCTCTTCATTGCCGCTATTATCTGCTCCCTTTGAGCCTCCTCCAATTATACCCTCAATACCATCAAAACTTAAGTGTTTCAACTCTCCATTGGCAATTAAACCGTATGGTAATCGACAAGCTTGTGCACATTGTCCTCTATTCGCTGAACGACCACCCCAGGCTTCTGAAGAGAAGCACTGTCCCGAATACGATACACATAATGCACCGTGTACAAATGCCTCAATCTCTGTATCAGTATTGGTTGATATTTGTGTAATTTCAGATAATGATAACTCTCTTCCAAGAACTACTCTCGTGGCGTTTGACTGCTCAGCTGCAAACGAAACGCCATCAGCACAAGTCACAGATTGTTGAGTTGAAGCGTGAATCTCTAACGGCATTCCATTCAATGCCTTTCCTATACCCATTCCACTTTCCTTCATTTCATTTGATAATTTATCAACCACAGCTTTAACAATCTTACAAACGCCTACATCCTGTACAATAACGGCATCTACACCACAGTCCCAAATCTTTTCAATCAAGCTTTGTACCTCGTGCAATTCGTTATCGAAGACCAGAGTGTTGAATGCAACGTAGACACGTACATGATATTTATGTGCATATTGTACTGCATGTGCCAATGATGCTGGCTTTCCTTCTATTGGTACATATTCTCCTGTATCATTTATCTTTTGTTTCTTCTTCTTCTGACCTTGCTGTCTTTTTGCAGCAGCCTCCAACTTATCACCTAAATCATTTGAAAAGTTATGTTTATAAAGTAGATTTGGATCGGGATCAAAGTTTTGTGCTCGTGCTCGAGCAGAATACGATGTTAATCCTAGATATACCGCATCGGCACCATTTGCCACTGCAGCTTTTAATTGTAACCACCCACCGGCTGGGGACATTAATTCTGGTGGTCCTTTTGATATGTAATCAAATTGTTGTTTATTTTCTAATGATGCATGTTTTAGAGTATCAGCCGTTGAAGTAGGTGATATAGAATAATCTAAATCATACCTCCATAATGCAGGTGATTTCCTTCTATCAATTGTGCGATCGTGCTTTGGTTTTGGTTTGGTTTTAGTTGATACTGAAGAAGTTGATGGGTTATCATTTTTAGTGTTTGTCATTTGTATCTTTGTTGATTGGGGTATCCTTGTAACAACTTCAACAGGCGGTATAAATGATGATGCCTGCAGCAAGCAGGATAGTAGAATGAAGATATCGAGCATTATTGCAATTGACAAGTAGAGGACATATCGACTGGCTGATAGATCTTCTGTCGTAGTGAATATAGACAGAAATAGCCCTCCAGTTAAATCTTCAATTTTTCATAGGATACCGGATCCGCTTTGCTTTTGCCCCCTATTTTAATGTTTATGGCCTCTGTTCGATGTCTTCTCAGTAATCTTGTAGTTGGCTCCAAATCGAAGGATGAGGGAAATGTGGATACCAAACCCAGGGAATATTTTACTTATAATGTTCACCCTACGTTGGAATTAATATAAAATGAAGGGGTATAAAGTAAATAAAAACTACCCCAAGTAAATATACCCCTAAATTCTCACACAAATATCTCTGTGTTGCGTTTGGTAGTAAGATGATGACAAGAAGAGGCAATTCTATGGGGGCAGCTACTGCGCCCTCGAATGAGGCATCAATTATTGTGCCGTATGATGGCAGTAGCAAGGCGCATGGCTATGGCGGTGACAATAGCAGCAATCAGCAAGAAAAATTATTACAAGATGAACAAAATAGCATTGCTGTTCGTAATGTTGGTTCATGTGAGAGTATTGATATTACCTCATCCGCTGGCATACCTTCCACCAGTCGGAAGGATAAAAGATCCACATCAACACATAATGTGGATAATACCTCCAAGGATGAAAAGGGTGCCGCCACCGATAACACTCAACGAACTGCTAAGAAATTACGAGTTGAACGAGATGAGAATGATATTGGTAATAGTGATGATGATAGCTCTGACCCTGCCTATGATGAGTTGAATCAGGTGTGTATTAAATTTTATATATGCCGTATCTTTATATTGTTAAACCACCCCAACTAACTATTAATACCTGCTGCATTTTAGATATTCACAAAAGCAGAGAGTCTGCTAGAAAATAGGAATATAAATGCCGCGGTCAAAACGTGCAAGGATGGTATTGAATCGGCAATTAATAGTTCGGATATTACTTTATTGGAATTGGCATTGCATCGTGTGGATAAGTTAGCGATTAGCAGTCGAAAAAGTATACCCCCAAGTACTCCCGATGCCGATAGTAGTATTATTGAATTCACCCTTGCACGGGCTGAGGTACTTCTCCGCCTCATGCAACATGTAGAAAATGAAACGGATCAGAAATCGATTAAAGACTTTGTCTACTATTTTGGATTGTTGAGAAAGGATACGGAGTTTTTATGTGACGGAGGTATGCATAAGAATCGTGCACTACGTATTATGAGTGATGCCAATCAAATTATGGCAAACAAAGCTGCAAAGTCTCCCGAGCCCACCCACACAAATCCCATCCTTGTGTTATTAGATGATATATTCAAAAATCCAGATCTTGTTAAAGAAGCAGAAGAACTCCTCAAGGGGGCATCAGAGGATGAGATTGATATCAAGTTATGTGAATTATTACAATTACCAAGTAAAAACTTATCCAATGAAGAATACGTAAAAGAAGAGAATAGGCTACGGGATGAATTGGGGAAAGCTTTTGAGAAGCGTACTGGTTGTACTCTCAACTTTGGTCAAGGATTGAGTATAGAAGATCTTTGCATCCGTGTTATTATCATCATGAACTATGCCACAAAAGAATGTGAAGGATATACTGGTGGACTTGATTTGCTTGATTTGATGGACCTCGACAATGGATGCATCCACCTTTGGTACAAGGGATTAGTTACATTATCAACTATTACTGCTGGCGGACCTCGCACCACATACACCAAGGGTGTACATGATACAAGAGGCATTGCATTTACTGACAGACTCGACATGATTCCAGAGCAGAAGGATGGATATGAAGATCTATTTACAAACTTCTGCAAAGAGGTTAGAAGTACCAAGACTAAGATGCATCTCGTAAATGCCATCTTCCTTGCATTGAAAGTTCACTTCCTCAATATGAACGATACCATCCCAGCCGTCTTGGGAACTGGCGCACCAGTACGTGATTATCTACTCAACAAAAATACAGACGTGCGTATCACACCAAGAGTTATCAGTCTCGGATGGCTTGTACATTCACAAAAGATAATGAACAAGGGAGGAATGCTTCTACAATACAGCGAGGAACAAATTCAAGAGTTTAGTAACACAATTACTCGAGCATATGCTCTATTGGATCCTAGTGTACCGGTGGCTGCAGATTACTCCGACATTATTGGAATGTTTTGTGGGCTTTACAAACTATCAGATGAGCAGAGAGCCGCCATTCGAGAGGCAAGGCGCCAACATGGCTTTGCATCAGGCAAGATGAGGACTGAAGCGGGTATGCTTTATGCATTTCTAATAGAAGACGGATTCAATCATGATGAGGCAATGGAATGGATCCTATCCGAACTATCCGAGGCACATTTCAATTTGTATGATGCCTGCTTGAGAGTTGGCAAGATGAGGACCGATGCGAAGGAGATGTACCACAAGCTCATGAAGAAAGAGGGTATGACACGTGAGAAAGCCTTGGATCGTATCGAGAAGAAGCTATCGGCCAAGCATCGTAACTTGTACGAAGGAGGCTTGAAAACTAATGATATGACGACTGAGGCAAAGGAGATGTACCACAAGCTCATGAAGGACGAGAATATGACACGTGAGATTGCCTTGACTCGTATTGAGAAGGAGCTATCAGTCAAGCATCGTAAGTTGTATGAGAGGTGTTCGAAGAGCAGAGGTGGTCCCAACTCAGCAAAACAGCAAGTCAGAGACAAGAACGATCAAAATCTACAGCGACAACAACAGCAGCAACAGCAACAACAGTACTTGGTGGAGGTGCCCAAAGGTATTGGTCCTGGCATGCAGTTCACTGTAACGATTGAAAGTCGTCCTATTACAGTAGCGTGTCCTCCCGACGTCCAAGCAGGTATGAAAGTGTATGTACAACTACCTACATCATATCAAATAGAGGTGCCAAAGGGTATTGGCCCTGGTATGCAGTTCAATGTAATGATCGAAGGACAGCGTATGGCAGTAACGTGTCCTCCCGACGTCCAATCAGGTATGAAAGTGTCTGTACCACCTCCACTGCCAATAACAAAATCTGGAAGAACTAGGAAGAGGAAGTCCTACCAGAGGAAGAAGTTTACAGAGGAAGAAGACTTATGTCTATGGAAGGCATACAAAGAGAAGGGAAAGAAGTGGTCACTAATTAGCAAAGAGAACTTCAATGGTGAACGGAACGGCGACGATATTCGTCGACGCTTCAATCGTGAAGAGTTCAAGAAGAAATACATGACTCTTGCATAAAACCACACGGCCAACTCTGCACTCTCTTCTCTTTCTTTATTTTGTATTTGAGTAGATATTTACAGCTCTCAACTAAGCACTATGATGTTATATACATGAATCCTGCATTTCATCTTTTCTTCCACTTCCCTCTTTCTATGTCTATGTCTCTCTCTATTCTTCATTACTATGCTCTCCGGCTGTTCTCACCACCATGGCACCTTACTGCCTCAGTATCTTTTGAGGTCAAATCATGATAGTCTAACACATAATTATCAATCGTGATTTTGTGGCTAGGATACCGCTCATAAAGATAGAAGAGAAAAAATAAACACTAAGAGTCGATAACTGAGTGTAGACTGTAGAAACTAACCATGTCGTCAACAGAACAGCAAAAGAAGAAGAGCCAAAGCAACTCTCGTAATAATAGAAGGAGAGGTGCTAGATCAGGAGGAGGGAGAGGCGGTGGCGGCGGTAGAGGTTCAACTTCTCATAACGTCTCAAGAATCAAAAATGATGATGATGTCCAAAAGCAAAATGATATGACTCAGTCCTCATCTAAAAGGAGTAGTAATAAAGGTGGTCGAGGATCTACTACTTCTAACAATACTGCCAGAAATGGATCTGATAATAGCAATAGTAGAAATAATAAGCCGTCTACTGCAAACAATACCAATAGAAATGGTGGTAGCAAAATTATGAGTGGCGGTGCACGTATGAAGAATAACAATAGCAATAGTACTGGACGCGGTGGGCGAGGTAATAGTAGAAACAACAATAATCGACAAGGTTCTCGTGCCACAAGTGGTAACGACAATATATCACGAAATAGAAGTGGCAGAAGAACTAATAACAACAACAGTCGTCAAAATTCTACAGCTTCTTCCACTTCCTCATCAAAGAGCCGTAACAAATCACGTACTAAAAAGATACAATATGAAGCATACACACCATTATCAACATGTATACATCACTACACTAAACCAACAAATCTAACATTAAACAATTCTAAATCTGCAACAATAGTAATTCGAGGTAAACTACGTGTAATGCCATCTAAAAATGCAACATCATTTGTAACATGTGATAAAGGATCCTTACAACAAGATGTTATAATTAAAAATGACATTGATAGGAATAGAGGATTAGATGGTGATTATGTTTATGTTGAATTGTATCCTTTGGATGATGGTGGTGTTAATGATATAGGAAATAAGGGAGAGGGTGGAGAGGAGAAGAAGTTTAATGGAAAGAATAAGGTGGAGTTGTCTGATTATATGGCTGGGTTGGATTTGAAGGATAATAATAAACCTAATGCTGGCAGTAGTGTTGATAAGGAAAAGAGTAATGATACCGAGGCAGCAGGATATTATAGTAGTGGTATTGAAGATGTAAAGTATGAAGAGGAGGAGTATTTGATCGGAGAAGAAGAAGTTGAGGAAGAAGAGTCGAATGAAGTCCATGATGATGATAATGAAGAACAAGGACAGGGTGAAATGTGGCAAGATGACGATATACAAATGAGTTTATGGGATCCACTAGTTTCTATACGCAAGAAGAGGAAATCTACACTCAGTGATAAGAACAGAGTGCCAACCTCCCAGCGAAGTGGCAAAGTAATCTACATATTGCCACCAAAGTCAAGTCCTGGACAACAGCCGTCTGAATTTACACCGGAAGATGAAAGTTATAAAAAACAGATACCCAAACGTACAATTGTTGGTACATTACGTCAACTTCCTGGTCAAGGTGGTAATAATAAAGGAGGACGATACTTACTTACACCGAATAATAAATCATTACCTCAGTTCATGTGTCCAATGGGTGTGAAGTTTAATAACAATGGTGATAAAGATACAAACAACAACAGCAGCAATAATAATAATACACTATACCGTGCCGAGTACATTTACGGATCATGGCACGCAACAAACAAATGGCCACCATGTACTAATGTTAAACTTCTCTGTGGTACATGTAATGTCCAAGATGAAACAAAGGCACTACTTGTTGAGAATGAAGTAGACCATGGACCATTCCCACCAGCTGTATTAAAGGATGTTGAAACATCTGTTCAATCGGGAAGATTCGTTGATAATACAACTGGTGATATGGGTTGGAAACCAACACAAGAAATGTATAAAGGACGGAGAGATTATCGAAAGCAGCGTATCTTTACGATTGATCCTACTACTGCAAAAGATTTAGATGATGCATTACACATTACTCCACTTCCCGATGGACGTGTTGAAATTGGTGTACATATTGCTGATGTATCACACTTCATAGAGGAGAATAGTGCCGTGGATGAAGAAGCACTAAAGAGAGCAACGACTGTATACCTCGTGAATGATGTGATTCCAATGTTGCCACGGCCATTGTGTGAGATTGCATGTAGTTTAAATGAGAATGTAGAAAGATTGGCATTTAGTTGTGTATGGAAGATGAATTTAGATGGTACACTTCCAAAGAAGGGTGATATATGGTATGGTCGGACAGTGATTAAATCATGTTCAAGGTTAGATTATGCCACTGCACAAAACATTATTGATAAGAAGGTTGCCAATGGTGAACAGCAGGTGGATGAAAAGTATTGGCCAAAGTCTAGGCAGCCAACTGGAGGACATACAATCGATGAGGTTGCAGCCGATGTACGCCTTATGCATAAAGTTGCCATGGCTCGTCGAGCTCTACGCTTTGAAAATGGTGCACTAGCTCTCAATGGGATCAAGCTTGCCTTTCAACTTGAGGATGATGGTGAAACGCCCAAGTTATGTGCGCCATACCCACTCCGAGATTCAAATCGATTGATTGAAGAATTCATGCTTCTTGCGAACTATCTCGTGGCTCAACGACTTATTACACATGCACATGGACGAGCGCTGCTTCGTAATCATTCCCCACCGCTTGAGTTGGGTATGCAACAAGTTGTTGATGTGTCAAGGGAGAGTTATGGCTTCGAGATCGATACCACTAATTCAAATACATTACAATCGTCACTGTCTAGATTGAGTAGAGAGTGTGATGATCCCCTTGTGGTTCAATGTGTTACTGAATCATTAATGACTCCTATGAGACCTGCCGAGTATATTGCAGCTGGGGAACTCGATGCTGTCGAGTGGCAGCATTTTGCATTGAATATCCCGTACTATACACACTTTACAAGCCCAATTCGACGATATCCGGATGTCATCGTTCATAGATTGCTACAAGCCACACTTGATGACAACGTTGATGACTATCCATTGAATCAGAATGAAATTAATACACAAGCGGGGCATTGTAATGATATGAGAATGAATGCCAAAAAGGCACAAGAGCGTAGTGATCGGGTGTTTCTTTCACTATACTTGAAAGAGAATCCAATAAAGTCTACTCTGGGGGTCTGGAAAGTCCGCGTTTGTATTGTTTTATCATAAGAAATCAAATGTTCAATATGAAGTCTCAATGATTTGGCTATTCATTTGACCCTTTTTTGCCTTATTTGATTGCTTTTGTAACCCACTAGTACTAACATATGTTACAATTATCTCTCTTTCTTCTTCGTAAATCATGATAACGCGCATCTTCCAGCTTATCTGTTGGAGAAAAGACATTCACTGTGTTTGTTCCGTCTCTTGGACTCAGTACAAGGGTATTTCTTCAAGAACATGAAGATGAGTTTATTATGAATGCATTTGAGGATCCAAATGGCAAGAGAAAGATCATCATTCAGCCCAAGACAAATGTTGTGCCTGGTATGGAAGTCACTGAGGAAGAGAATGAAAGTCGTTCATGGAAATCACTTGATATTAGAGTGTTCGCCAAGCTCGAAGTTTCGTGCTCTTGTAAGATGCAACCCCCAATTGATGTAAGAGTGAAGGTGGTTGGACCGTGGAGTGAGTAGGAGAGATGACTAAAAGAAGCTAAGCGAACTTAACCAGATAATTGAACTTGTTGACCAGATAAAGAAAGTATTATGAATTAAGTAAAAGTTGTGTACACTGTTATCTTCCAGACGACTTGGATTCTCAATCAATTGTCCTATTGGAAATGGCATTAAACTCGCTCAGCAAGGCCCAATTTCTCTCCTCGAGTTCATTTACTCTGTCTAAAACTGCATCTCGTTCAGCCCTAGCAAGCCTCAAAGCTCTAGATGCATCTGCAACATCTATCATTATCTCTCCCATTTCTTCGTCATCCTCACAGACCGCTGCGTCACTATGAAATAGAATTAATTGGTGAGAAGGTGTTAAGATATCACATATCATGTGAGCAATCAAAAATCATGACTTACTTTTTGAGACTGACGACCTCTTCCTTGGCATCCTCGACGTCCTCCTCCTTTCTTTCCAGTAGACGTTTACTCATTTCAATATCTTGTATGGCCTCCATGGCAGCAAGGTCCAGAGGACTCTCCTCCAGCACACCATTTGGCCCAAAGGCAATAGCATTTGGAGGTGGAACCCTGTCCATCATAAGTTCACGTTCTTCCCTTGTGATGATAAGCAAGTGATGTAAGAAAGACATCTCAAATATGAATGGAGAAAATACACCTTTTTACTCACCATGATCTTCGACGTCTAGACGATGGAGATCCCCGTGCCATGTCTAGATCACTTTCTGTTGCATACTGTACTGCATCTACATCAATATATTCCCCGTCATCTTCCATAATATCATTATATTTGTAAGCAAATCCCTTGCGACGCCGTCTCGATGATTCCTGTTGGGGTAGATATTCATCTTCTTCACCGATATCTACCATTGGACCTCCCATTCCGAGTAAGCGATTGTAATCCTCTGCTCGTTGATCCATTACTCGACGACGGCTGTCCCTACGACGTCTTCTTGGACCTCTACTTCTCCTTCGTTGCCTTTCCATAGCTCTAGCATCATCCTCAAAGTCCATTTCCATCTCATCTCTAAATTCCATGTCAAGATCATACTCTGGCATGCCAAGCGGAGGTGGTGGTGGTGGAGGCATATCATCTCTCATCCTTCGTCTTCGTACATCTCTTCCGGGTGCATCATCATACCGCATACGCTGTCGTTCCTCACGGTCACTTAACAAATCCATGGCATTAAATTTACCTCGAGTTCCACCAAACATTGTACGATCTGTTGGCCTTGTCACATCAGGATCAAACCCAAACCAGAATAACTTATCATAGAATTGTTTTACTGGACGAGGTGGAGGAGGTGCGCCTGATCGAAATGAAGACCTTGATCGAGTTGGAGGAGGGACACCATATTCTCCATCATAATCCATATCATCATCAAATTCATCATCCATAACTTCTCTTCTTGTATCAAACCATTCCTCATCGTCCAATTCTGGTCGTCTCCGATTGCGTCGTCTTCTCCTTCTACTTCTCATACTTCTATCCCCATAACGTTGTAACTCACCCCTCGCTGCTGCCTCTTCTTCCTCCTCAATCATCATCATTTCATCAGCAGGATTGGGATATTGATCTAACGAATCTGTAGGATTAACCCAGAAGTTGCCACCATTTCGATTATTAAACATTTCGTCTTCTTCATTTCCCATCATGATTGGTGGCGGAGGTGGTGGAACTCCAACGGGTGGTCTCCCCTCCACTCGTCTACGTGGTCTACCCCGATCCAAT
>Ga0075437_14307_pt1 | contig 13661 bp, 16 predicted proteins | sample MintriMetagenome_FD_74266 | JGI IMG/M metagenome (GOLD analysis project Ga0075437, IMG submission 74266) | Marine eukaryotic communities from Monterey Bay, USA to study complex ecological interactions - Minidiscus trioculatus and... | ecosystem: Environmental > Aquatic > Marine > Unclassified...
GAGAAAGAATCGTTGAGCCCTAGTGTCTACTAAGGTTAAATGATAAGATATGCTTATCAGCTAAATTCTTTTCTATTAGTTGCATACAGTCTGTACCAATCAAGCAAAGGTAGGAGGAGTTTGTCTAAGGCATGGTGCCAAAGTAAAGAAATGTAGCCATGATTGGGGGAGGGGTTTGCATTAGACATGGGGCCAAGAAAGTACGGAAGACTTGCAAGCATAAAGGCTGTACACATCAAGTTGTCAATGAAGGATAGGAGTTTGTTGAGGCATGGGGCTGTTAAGAGGACGAGGAAGACATGGTGCACAAAGCATGAAGGGGAGGATTTTGTATTAGACATTACAAGCTATCGAGCGGGGAGAACTGAGTGGTTGCTTGAGTTTCTTCTCGTAGTACTAAGAGGCTAATGGTTAGGTATACTTATTAGCCAAACTATTTTCAATTAGCTGTTATAAATATAGAGAAATACATCAAAGTCAAAGATCATATCAGTAGTTGCAATATTTTATGTAATAAAGAGTTTGCAATTGGTAAGCGTTGATTATACGCACTCTTTTGAAGATTCCCACAATAATCAATCAGTCCTCTTCATCTTCCACTACTGCATTTGATGTCTTTGAGGTACCCATAAACTGTGACGCAACAAATACCACAACCGCCACAAATGCATATGATTCATTCCATTCTCCACTTTTATAAGCAACAAACAATGGTATTCCCGTTATTGCATATAGTAACTGTTGTATTCTAATCCGTTGATTACGATCTATATCATACCATTGTCTTGTATTTGTAACTGCTTCAATATCTGTAGATGTATCTTTTGAGATAGGTTCAATGTCTCCAATACGGAGCATATCAACAATAGCTTGTTTGGAATTCATCTTACGAAATAGAAAGTAATTGTCCATACCATCTCTTGTATCCTTAAGTCGTATGCCATCTCTTCGAAAGTCTATAGTTGGTCCACTGCCGCATGGTCCTAAACAACCACACTTTTCTACTACAATCTGATTGTCATTATCAGATGTTGATGTTGGTGTTAATGATTGCACGAGTTTGAGTGTCTGTTTTGATCCATCTAATTGACAATCTTTATCCATGCATACTCGTATTTCTAATCCATTGTTAATTGGCGGTGTATAGGATGATATGAATACTGGTATTGTTGATAGATAGCAGCATAGAATGACGATGATTGCAATGTTGTCCATGATAGACGACAATGTATACTGTCAAATGATATATCTGAGTGTGCTGGTTGAATTGTGGGGTCAAAGTTCAATGAATAATGTAAAAACAGTCTTCCTTATTATCATTAGCAAGCGTAGGGTCATATGCAATACAGAGATGCCAACCATATGGCAAGCACATCGCTATGCTAGGTTAGTTGAAGAGGAGAAAAATATCTTCCGGTATCCTTTTTTGACAATTTGCATTGCATTACCTATCGATCTTTTTATGGTGGTGCTATCATCATCGAAACAATAGACCAAGCACTCTATGTCTATTTTTAATGCTCTTTCCGTTGATAGTAGTTTCATAATACCAATCTACATATTAAGTGGGAAAGATCCCCGTTGTTTTTTGGTATCCTTCCTCAAAAAAGATATAGTTAAGCAACACATACAGACATTGTATCAATAGAATATCATCTCTGTACAATCTTTTAGAAGAAATAATAATATAATCTTCCACAGCATTTCTGTGGCGATTTCGTATTGTAGGTGGAGCACAGAGTAAGAGGCGAGAGGATTATACTTATCACAACATCAATCATGGCACTCGACTCATCCGATGATGAGGAAATAGGTGAATTTATATATAGAACTAGTCATACTGCAAAGTTACTAAGAGAAAAGAAAGAGAAGGAGGATAAAGAAGAGAAGTCTCGGATTGACATTGAAATGCAAAAGCGGTGGGAAAGACTACTACTAGCTGTAAGACAACGGAACTCTCCCCCATCATTAGCAAACTGTACTACTCAAACAAAAGCATCCATTCAGGATAATATCCCCCGCACAATAAAGAGGAATCATTGCAGTAAAAGAAAAAGAGAAGCAGAAGAGAGTAATAGATTAGTCACAAAGACTGCTCGCATAGAGTGTTCTGTAGAGGGGTGTAAACTCAAAGCGGCTGATAGTGGTATGTGTAGGACACATGGGGGATACAACCATTGCAAAGAAGAAGGATGCACAAACCAAGCCAAGAAAGGACGAGTTTGTACAAGGCATGGGGCAAAGAGGAAGCCTTGCAGCCATGAAGGATGCACAAACCAAGCCATCAATGGAGGAGTTTGTACTAGACATGGGGCAAAAGTGAAGAGGAAGATTTGCAGCCATGAGGGATGTAGAAACTATTCTCAGACACGTGGAGTTTGTGTTAAGCATGGTGCCAAAGTAATGATTTGTAGTTATGATGGATGCACAAGCAGAGCAAGAGGAAAAGAAGGAGTTTGTATTAAGCATGGGGCAAAGAAGAAGACTTGCAAACACGAGGGATGTACGAATCATGTTCAGAAGGGAGGAGTTTGTATCAAGCATGGTGCGGTAGTGAAGAGGTGCAGTCACGATGGATGTACGAATCAAGTTCAGAATGGAGGAGTCTGTTATAGGCATGGTGCCAAATCAAAGACTTGCAGCCATGATGGATGTACAAATATTGTTAAGAGTAGAGGGATGTGTGATCGACATGGAGCAATAAAGGTAGTGAAGAAGAGAAAGACTTGCAACCATGATGGATGCACCAACCAAAGCAGGAGAGGAGGATTATGTGCTAGACATTTCATGTCATCGAATGGGGGGCTGTAACTGGCTGTATTTATCTTCTAACTAATGCTAAGACTAAATATTGAGATGAAAAAACTCTTCCTAGATGTTACAAATAAGAGACATTTCTTCTTCTACTACTACCACCGAGATATACTAATTGGCTGAACTCAATTCCAATGCCGGTCGGGAGTTCGTCAAATTATCTCCTCATTCATATCCTCGTTTCTATCATGTTTCAAGCCCGTACCGCTGCTTATTTCCTCTCCGGGTGGTAACGTTGTATCTGGATGATGTTCCTTCTTCAACTGATCAGCTTTTGCATGAGCACCCCATTGTTTGTAGCATTCTATGGCTGCACGGTACCAACGATTTGATTCATCGGCTTCACATATAGATGACAAGAACTTGCCGTACAACTTAAGAGAGTAAGAAACGGCATGTGTCTGATGAGGTATATGCTTCATGACAAGTGACATATGATACACTTTCAACTACTTACTTCTGAGGCAAGCCCTACTTCATGTATAAGACCGTGATCACGAGCTGATGTGATGGAGAGTTCATATGATTCCTTGGCCGCAACTATGTGATCATCAGAGGCATAGTTCTCAGCCTCAAGGAGGTACAGTTTATTCTCGTAGACATCCTCGTTGCAGTTCTTCGTCCATATCTCCATCTTATTCAACATCTTCTTCCCCTCGGTCAACCAATCTTCTCCTTCTCCCGCACGAAAGAGATGGAATGAAATTAGTCCTCGATACAAACTTGTAGAAATCATCTGGATTCTCGGCATGCTAAAGGTAGGCTGAACTGACGCTAAGTCATAACACTTATTTGCCTCCGTGTAATCTCCTCTCCAAAATGCAGTCATGTATCTGTTTGTGAATATAGCATCAATCCCATGGGGTATCTTCTTGAGTCTGCAATGTGCTAATAGAATCTCTTCATTGATTATTGTACCCTGAAATGCCAAGTATGGCCGAGTGTCTATGCCTGTCAAACTGTCAACTAAAGAGCAATCAATGACAGCATACTTCAAGTTCTCTTGATTGTACTTTGCCTATATATAAAGAAGGAGGGAAAGCAATTGGTTAAAGTGAAGTGTAGGGAAATAAAAGGTAGGGATAAATGACAAGTATGATGAGATACTTACAATAATGGGCAACGATTTGGCATGGGCCTCTGATACAATACGAAGATGTTCCCCACCGAAGAAAGAGAATCTGATACTCATAGTTTCGGCATATGTTCCTGATTGTACATCACCTACTTTCATTCCACATTGGTAAGCTTGGTGAAGAGCAGAAGCCATCTCTCGGTGCGGCTTGAAAAGGAACGCGAGGAAGCCGTATAGAATCACTGCATATAGATGTAAAAGAAAATGTTAGATGTTGGTAATGACGAAAAGATACATTCACTATACGCTAAGATATTCCAAGTCCAAGTTCCACTCACACGGTGTAAAGCTTGACTGAGGATCGAGTATCTTCTCTGCAATTTCAGCCCATCTTCTAGCCTCATCAAAGTCGTTCTTCAAGTACACCAAGAAGAAACCATACACGACAAATGCTGTAGCAGATTCTTCTAGTACACCATTGGAAAGAGAATACTGAACCATAGCACAAGCGATCAAAGGAAGATAGGGTGATGATTGTCGGTAACATGCAAGAGTAATCGTATTCACAATAGAGAAAATATATCTCTTCCTTGCATTAACAGATATGTTTGTCTGTTTCAATTTCAAGATTGACTCGGTGGTATACTGAGAAGTTATCTTGCCTGTTTCTTGTATTGCTTGGACTACTGTGGCTGGAGTTGCAGTTGCTGGTATATCAAACTAAAAGGAAGAGGAGGTGAGCGAGATGATAGTTTAGGATACCAAAAGGTATCCTTTTAAAAATGAACACATGATGTGCACAAACTTGTGATGAATGAGCTTACCTTGAGCATACGAAGCACGGCTATACCTCGTGCAATATCATCAGAGAATCCAAGTTCTCCACTCCCTCGTAATGCCTTTAGCAGTAAATCTTGAGCAAGAAGTGAGTCTTCAAACGAGACATTGTCGATAATTGCATTGGCATAAAGTATGACTTCTTCACTCTTGCCAAGTGCAAACGAACAGTAGGCAGCTCCTTCGTGTAGCTTTAGACACAATTCATGTGTTGATTCGTTGACCCAAAGACCTTCTTCTGATATGAATACTATACCGTTCTTGTAATTGAAGAGTGCCATTTGAAAGTTGGAGTGGTCCATGGCTTGTTTACCTGCGACCACATTCCATGATGCATATCTTATTCTCTGTGCCTTATCGGTAATGAAGGACGATCCAGCGGCGTTTATTTGTTCTGTAGCTATATGAATGAGCGTTGATGGCTTAATGGTATACTCATCGAGGCTGCTACTAGTATCACTAAGGTAGAGATGATCTATACCCCCTTGGATAGATGACTTGTGAGTAGCGGCGTCAAGACTTGTTAATGATGCCAGGCAATTGGCCATATCACGGTGGAGTTTACCCCGTTCATTGGCGTCTATGTTATCATAAACACTCTTTTGTATGAGATCGTGTGTGAATGTAACCCTCGAACCCGATACCTCAATAACTCCTCGATCAACAAGATCTGACAAGAAAGATTCGATACCTTCCCCGGGTGAAATGGATGAAGCATTATCAAGAATCTTGAAAATACACAACTCTGACGATGTACCAAAGCATGAAAGCATTCGTAAACTCTGTAATGCCTGTGCCTCGAGATACGATAGATTCGATACAATCAAACTAGCAACATCATCATCCATCTGAAGTGCCGATATCTTATTCACATCCCAATCGAATCGATGTTTCATTGGACTATATGCAATTGCCGAATCATGAACTAAGGCACTTAAGAATTGGATAACAAATAGTGCATGACCACTCGTCTTCTTATACACTACATCAGCCAACTCATATACCAATCGTCGTGGTAATCTCAATTCCGACATGATCATATCAGTAACATCATCTCTTGATAAACTTGGTAAATTAATCTCAGTCAAATTCACATTATTAGCCTTTTGTAATGTTTCCAACTCGTTAGCAAATGGATGTATCTCATCTATTTCATTATCTCGATATATTCCAATACATAGAAATGGTCCATTAATACCAACCAATACTTCCCGTATTAAACTTAATGTCGTGGCATCACACCATTGTAAGTCATCTAAACAAAACATGATATGTCTATCCAACTTGATTATTGATTGAAGTAATGCCACGAGTAGGAATACCAATTGCCAATGTGACATGTCTGCCTTTGCACTATTATTCCGTGTTGTTGTTGATGTACTATTCCTCCTCATGGCAGGTATTAACAATTGTAAACTGGGTACAAATTCACTTAATGAATCTAAACTAATATACGGGTCTAACGTCTCCTGTATCGATGATATAGCCCGTTCTGCATACATTCGATCCTTCTCATCTTTGCCATTCTTCATTGAAATTAAATTAGTAACCAATTTCTCAAATAAGGAAGATAATATTAATTTGGATTCATATTCTAATCCTCTTTTGAATTTAATGTGTAATGTCATCCATCCCATATTTTCGAGGTAGTCACTGACGAATTGTACTAACTTTGATTTACCCGAGCCTGCTGATCCTGATATTAATACTACATCTATATTTGTATCTCTGTCTCGACTTTCTGATCCATCATCCATCTCTTGACTATTCCCCTCCTGAGTAGCTGCCGCTTCTTTGGCAGCAATAATACCATTAGCAATCTTTAATATATCAGTTAATTCATTAACACGTCCATAATATCCCTGTCCAATCTTAAATTTCTCATCTATATCAGTATAAAACTCTTGAGATTGATTGTATAGATATATTTGGGGAGTGTTGATCATTAGTTCTAATTCTTGTGTTAATTGTTGTATTGTTAGTTCATTAGTAGAAGAGGTAGAGGTGGAGATGGATATAGAGGGTTCAATTAGATCAGAGAGTAATCTGCAGATTGATATTGGATACTCTCCCGATTCAACTATGAATCAATACAATCAATACGGAAGCAGATAGAGAGTTTAGAAAGGGATGAGAGATAAAAGAGTTGTGCACATCATATGCACAATAGATAAACACATCTTATGCACACATCACACACAAACTCTGATACTCACCCAATGTGGCAAATAATGAATTAGTTTGACTCCTCCTAACCTTTGCAATACGTAAATCTTTCCCACCCCCCTTCTTATTGCTATTATTCTCAACAATATCAGACTCTTCGGATACCACCGAGGACCTTTGCTGCTTTATCTGTTTGGTATCATCAGCTGACGATGGAGATTCTGTGAATATGGCATGCAATAGATGTCCAATACTTTGTATACAGGCAGTGCCTTCATCGCCAATTGTAGGATAATAACCAGCATCTAGCAGTATCAAATTATTGCCATTATTAAGTTTGAATTTAACTTGAAAATCGTTAGAGCTTAGCTGATTATTATCATGCTCGATAGTAGCACTTTCATCTATGGTAGTACTATTAGTGTTAGTAGTTGAGGAAAGGAGAGCTTTAACAATGAGTAATGATAGCTTTGTACAGTTCAAATTTTTAATATCATTCGATACCGTCTTCTGTTTCTTCTCGCTGGCTTGCACTGCAATACTTGGTGATTCATTATCAAATAGAAATGTTATTGTAGATGTATACTGTCTTGTTAGTAATTCTGTTAGTGATAGTTTCATGATATCATCGTTAGTGGTGCTCATGTTTGAAGTAGTTATGATATATGCAGATGATGAGTTTATAATGAGTAGGATAGGTTAAGTTTTAAGAGGGTTTCTTTTTTTTTTGCTCGTCGATATTACGTGATAGGAGATATATATTATGATTATAAACTTTGTTGTGAGGATATATGACAGCACAACACTAGAGGTACACCACATCTACAATACATCTGGAGCTTGTCGGCCGCCGGAGGTTTTATTTAGACAGTTTATTACGTCTGACATGTTTGCCTCCCGAACAATTTTTTCTCAAACACGGTCATTACAAATTACAGCGCAAGTCTCTAATTACTAAACTAACTTCACAGTATATACGATACTGCACGGATCACCCTAATACTCTTTTCAGTTAAATACTAATGATATATTCGTACGATATGATATAGTCAATAGGTTTCCAGTTTGCCTCACACATATTGCAGTATCAATTTGTGTTGGCCCTTATGACAAATCCGTTTCAAATTCGATTTCTTGAGGAATTATCCTATATTGAAAGCAGGTCCGTGAGTGTGTTTGTCTGTCTTGGGCGTGTACTGGGACGCACACCTTTGTCACTAACAAAAAGAAGATATTTGTTAGTAAAAAGTTACAGTATTCTAAGATGTTTGTTCATTTTTGCGAGCATTGACTAAATTAGCACTTTGAGCTAATGAAATCGAGAATGTCATATGTACGATGATACATGATAGCAGTTTTATTGCAATGTTTAGATGCCGCGCTGCCTGATGATGTGAACTGCCAAAGATGGTCTCGGCAGTGGTTTGCAAACTGCCAAAGCATCATTAGTAATTGCCGTTGTGTGTACCGAACTGCCTATCGAATGCCTTTTAGTTTGGGTACTGCTCATGGCAATCTATGGCAATACACACACCTTTGTTGCGCGTTGTTTTGTGCTCATTCTTCACATTACAATGTGCAATTGAAATGATCATAAATTTATTATCGTGTACGTCGATACATCATCATCTATAGGATATATGTAAAGAAACGTAAGTTATTACATCGTTACATGTTTGTGTATGTGCATATCTGTGTTCGTATTCTACCGATCTTACATCTCGTACATCTTATGTTCATCATCACAATACCAAGCAACCAAGAAACCCACAACACCTCATCCCACACCCTATCGTAAGATTGTCCACGTCGTTGTGCATATCATGTGTTCTAATCATTCTACCGATCTCATACTCACTTTTCATCACTTACTCATCGCTACATCAGATCATCACTTTATATCATCAATCATCATTATCAACATTTACTATTAACGATACTATCATCACTGCGTTCAAATCATCATCCATACATTATCTAATCACATCTTCACTTTATCATGAATCAAATTGAGATGAATTCGAATGCACTAAAATACATTCTACAATACATTTGTAAATCTACTAATAGTACATGTAGTGATGCTATGGCATTAGTTAGAGTATATGGAAAGCCAGACTTATTCATCACATTCAATGTTGATTGTCGAGAAGCTAGAGCTGAAATAGAGCCAGGACAAAAGCCATATGATAGACCTGATGTACTGTGTAGAGTCTTCAATCAAAAGCGAAATGAGTTCTTGAAAGATATCAAAAGAGGAGTACTCGGAAAGATCAAAGCTCATGTATCAGTTATTGAGTTTCAGAAGAGAGGAGCTCCCCATGCTCATACATTAGTTTGGAAAGACTGATCACATCCACATACTAATAGATTCGTACTAAGAGCTATAAGTAAATACTCTTCAAGCACCACCTATTTTAAAACTCCCTGACTTTTTAACAGTTTTAATACTTTAATAACAGCAGCACTTTAATTCGCGCAGCGCTAGCCCGCCGAAGGCGGCTAGTGTTGTTGATAGTTGACTTACTTAGTTGATGTTCTAGATGAGGTGATGTCCTCCCTACCGCCTACCAGCAAGGAAGCTAATATGAAGCTAGAATGTATTATATCATCGGGTTATGATCCGATCAAGAGCGAGGAGACAGACGACGAAGATTGCAAAGATATCGACGACACATCAAATTCACATAAAAACATCAGCATTAAAGAAGAAGCAGTAAAGGTTGAAGTAAAGACTGAAGACGATGCTAGCACTGATGATAAGCGTAGTCCGGAGTATTTTGTCTCATCTTCGTCGGGATACGATCCGGTGAAGAGTGAAGAGACAGACGATGAAGATACGTGCACAGATACTGACAAATCGAATTCACATGAAAATCTCCATTCAACAGCTAATGTTAAGGCTGAGTTGAAGACTAAAGACGAAGCCAGTACTGATGACGAATGCAGTGGTGAAATAGAAGAAGTAGAAAGTCGACGGAAGTCTTCCCGCCGATCAGTAGATATTCAACGCACAAAGAAGAGACATTGCAGTAAGAGGAAAAGAGAAGTGGATGGATCCGTCAAGAAGACTGCTCGTATAGAGTGTTCTGTTGAAGGATGTAGCCGCAAGGCAGCAGGGAATGGAAGATGTAAAGCAGAACATAAGGGATACAATCTTTGCATTCGCGAAGGATGCACAAAAAAGAGAGTAAAGGGAGGAGTTTGTATTAAGCATGGTGCATCGTGGGCAAAAAAGATTTGCAGCCATGATGGATGTACAAATATTGTTGTCAATAGAGGAGTTTGTACTAAGCACGGGGCCAAGAAAGTAAGGAAGACTTGCAAGCATGAAGGATGCGCAAATAAAAGAGTACAGGGAGGAGTTTGCATGAAGCATGGGGCAGTAGTAAAGACTTGCAATCATGAGGGATGCACAAAGCATATTCAGAAGGGAGGATTATGTAAAGGACATTACAAGCTATCAAATGGGGAGAGTGTGGCTGTATGAGCTTAGTCCATACTTTAAACTGATACATTGATCGTCTAAACTACTGCCTGTTGCCTTTAAACGCCCTAGAGATTTGGTATGCTTTGCCTCAACATCTAATACTAACTCGTTCGGCCTTCTCTATTCCATACTTTGACTTTTCAACCATGAGGTATAAAGTTCAGTTGGTTCGAATGTTGTAACATTGTCTATGAAGTCTCCATATATTCTGCTATACTTTGGCACCATCCGTACAAGTTGTTGCCAAGCCGAGTCATCAAACATTGTTCCATTATATAAAGTATAATACCCCTTCAAGTTACATCTACTCTCCTTTTCATATCTCTTCTTTAGACATGTTTTGTAATAAAACTCTCCTTCCGATCGTAATGCGTAATGATAAAAGACAGCCACATTGGTTGGATTGCGTGTATTTTGATAACAACTTCTGCATTTAAAGATTGGACGTTGACCGGTAGTATCAAGCCAATTACCCTTCTTTATATTGAACTTGTGAATATGCCCTGTATTATCAGAGACATAAGATGGACGTAGAATTGGTTTAACATAACCCTGCCACGAATCTGGACCGGGATTCCAATGAACATTACGTTTCGTAAGTGGTGTAGGAGTGTATTGTTTTGCTCCACTGATACCCATTATTTTCCAATTGATTGATAACTGTCCACAATCTACTCCACAATAATGGTCTGCAAAGTCAACTACATTATCAAAGTTTTTGAGGACTGAATGATATGAGTAGTGTTAGAAGAATATCTCGGTACACATTGCAAAGTAATACAACATGCAACACATATATGGCGTACCCAGAAACTCATCAGCATCAAACAAAGATACAAAAGTAGAATTTGCCGCATCTTGTTTAATACATTGCACTTGTGATAAATGATGTGGAAACTTCTCATTACCCGTTGGATAATGTATAAGACGAAGATGTTCATGTATATCTTCTCTTGATTCATACCAACTTCTATAGCCATAATTATCGAGTGGATGGAGACCATACATGAGATCAAAGTCATCCGAATTGTCATATATAATGATTGGAGAGAAGCCTAATGCATAATGAAAGTCAACAAATTCATCGAGGTAGAGCGTTTCGTTCTTTACCATGACACATAGTGCAACATTCGATGTACTGTTTGTTGGTTTATATACTGTTATCTGTGTGGTATCGTCCATTAGCTGTCGCTGACCATCAATACTACTGCTACTGGAAGAACCGATAAACTGTTGATTATTACGTCTACTGTAGATGATATGAAGGATAATAACAATAAACCATATCCATATTCTCCGCGGTCGACATTCATAACGACGACATATTGTTTTGTTCATAATATTGCCAATCGTCTTCTCGAATCACCGCCGGCCACCCTAGCTAAGTACGAATGTTGTAGCGGTAACGAGCTAACTCTAATTCTTATTCTTAGTCTGTACTACTGCCGTGATAAACATTATTCATTATTGCATTATAGGTATCACTTAGAAATGCTTCTTAGGATACCAAAAAAAGTAATAACAGGGTATCCTCCTCTAACTCAATCGATATAGAGATTTGTATGACGAAACTACCATCATTGGAAAGAGCATTAAAAATTGATCAAGTGGGTATGTTTGTAGAGTGTTTGGTTGGATATTTCAATACTAAATTAACGAGGCGGCAAGAGCGTTGATATGGTCAAAAATTGCAAATTGCGTGCCCCAAGAGGAGGGTTCTGTCGGTAATTAGTGTCTACGGATCAACCTCTTCTCAACAGACCTAATGAAAACTGCACAGGAACCTGAATGAGCTATAAAGAATCTTCGACAGAAGATATTTCCATCTCATATCTCAAATAGATTGTTGTTTGTCTGACGGGCGTAGGGGGATAAGGTCCTCGGACTCTATTCACTACATATGGATGATGGCTAATAGAATATAAGTAACTGTAAAGAATGTCATTATTTGCAATGGAACTCTCCCTATTACCCTCAAACAACAATGAATCTTCACTAACAACATCACAAAGAGTACAACAATTAACATCCAATCCCAACCTACAAAGTATACTAAAACAACAAGTGAATAAGTCTGGATATGTTACGTCTGCTGGGTATAAGGCTGTATTGCAACAGTTTTTGTATAATACTGCTGTTGGTGATAATGAGATGGATTGTTCTTCTAATTATAACAATAATAATTGCAATGAGCAGCCCCAACATATAAATACTGCACAGAGCATTAGAAGAAGACCACGATCAATCAGCCATGATGAAACATCATACCATAATACAATACATCGAGGTACCTACAACCCACGAACCTCATCACGACGTCCACGCTCAATCAATGGTAGTTCAAGATTTGGTAGTATAATCCAATCAACTTCCAATATGACTACATCTACAATGTCATCAATGACCGCTTCAATAACTGCATCAATGAACAATTCCAAGAGTAGTTTAAATACTAGTTGTTTGAATGGTAGCATATTGAATGAATCATTCTTTGGTAGTGGTGGTGGCGGCGGTAAGCGGGGTAGCTTAAGTAATAGTTTGGGCATGAGTAAACGATCCAGTTACAGTTCCTATCCAATTGGTACCAGTATGACATCCTCCACAAAACGTAGTAGTATGTCAACATCAACAAATACACGTGGTAGTAGTACAATAAGTTCATTAACATACAGTAAACGATCAACATTTGAAACATTCACATTCGAAGATGATAATTCTCCACATTATAATAATTCTCCGGGTTGTGAGAATTATAACTTGGCACCAAGAAAAAGAAGTGATGTTAGTATATCTCACGAACAGTTGGATATATTACGAAGGGAAAGAGAGAGTGTAAGAAGAAGTGATATTGAGTTGAGGGGTAGTTCGAATAGTAGACGTGCTAGATTGAAAAAGTTGATTAGGTACGTTCTATTTGTTTTTGTTGGTTTGGTTTTGGGATGTTATTTGGGGATTGTTAGGAGCTTTGGACGAGGTTGTTGTTAAAGGCGTTTAGGAGGATTGTTGATTTGGGGGTATTGATTTGATATGGGGGTATTGTCGGGAGGTGGGGGATTCGGGCACGTGCCTTGCCTTAAAAAGTTCTTGTGCATATGATATGCTCAACTAACATTCTCTACTCCCTTCTCAACCCTCGTCGTTCCCTTATACCTACCCCCTTTAGTGTCAAGTTTGACCCACAAGATGATGATGATCAAGATCAGGATGCTGTACCGCCACCGCCGCCTAACAATGGGAAGGGACGGTTAACTGGTAGGACTTTTCCAAAAGAGGTTGCCG
>Ga0075437_11790_pt1 | contig 13611 bp, 8 predicted proteins | sample MintriMetagenome_FD_74266 | JGI IMG/M metagenome (GOLD analysis project Ga0075437, IMG submission 74266) | Marine eukaryotic communities from Monterey Bay, USA to study complex ecological interactions - Minidiscus trioculatus and... | ecosystem: Environmental > Aquatic > Marine > Unclassified...
CTGCTTCCATTGAGTGGAAGAGAAGTCTTCCTTCGGCTTCGATGCATTACATGCATAATATTGCTTAAGTAGGGTCTCTGACTGATCCTCGGCCTTCCCACTGTTCGGCATGGCAACATCTTTAGTCTCTAAATTGCCTGTCGGGTGTGTACCGTCTTCAGACTGTTCTTTCTTGTCGGCTGAGGAATGTAATGCTATCAACTCACCTAGCTCAAGCTTCATTTGCTGAATGTCCTCGGCACTAAGATCTGGTGATATTGTCTTTAATCGGCTGAGAAACTTATTAGCTTTATCGCTGTCTTGACTGAAACCTAGAATACCAGTATCATAATAATGATAAAGCCTCAATACTGCAGGAGCTGCAAATGAAGATAATAGTCGATTAGGCAAACAGTAGTTGCATGTATCATTCAAATAAAGTAAAAAGTATACTGATACTTACCTCCTCCTTCACTAGCTGATTCAATGAGTGTCTGATACCCTTCTTGGTAGTCTTGTTCTTCGCCCAACCCTGCCAACAAACAATCAGCTACTCTGGCTATGCTTGTTTCACAACCTTGTTCGGATGCCTTTTCAAACCAGCGATAGCCCGCCTTTTCATCTTTATCTGTACCTTTACCTATTAGATATAGTTCGGCTAACTTAATCATACTATCGGCATCTCCACTTTCCGCCTTTGATCTTATAGTTGAATAGTTTTGTTGAGTGCCGATATCATTCTCTTGTGTATCATCCACAGAGTTTCGTTTGATATACTTATCATCAATCTTGCCACTATCTAGTAATAACTCAATAACTCGCTTGATTTGGCTACATGGCTTGTATTCTATACTGTCTCCGCTATCACTATTGCTTGCAACAAGCTCTCGTTTCTCATAGATACAGCCATCATTAGCAATAACAGGGTCCGTTGGTAGCTTCAAGCTCAGTTTACATACCAATTCTGCGGCTATCTTGTTAAGGACAGCAGAGTCAGATTCTGACATCTCTCCCGCTACCTTCACTTGCTTTACTACTGCCTTCGTCCACCACTTAGATTGTCTTCAATTGATGAATCTCCACAATAGTTTGATTGGTTGAAGTCTTTTGTCTGAAAATTTCAGGTATCTTTGAGAGCTTCAATGTCTGTGGAATCACTTAGCAACTTGACGCTACAAAGAGCAGCAACATGGATTCAAGCTCTCTTGCAATCGAATTCCTCTGTCCAATATGCCATAAACTTCCGCTTGATCATGTGGTCGCTGAGGACGGATTCATTTATTGTAGGCAATGTATAGAAGAGTTTATTCGTGACAATGGAGACGTCTCTCCAATGCTAGGAACCGAAATTGGGAGGCTTTTGATCAACTCGGTCGTAATTACAGAGACAATTCTAGACTTGATTCAATGTGAAGATATAAACAAAAGCTTTCTACCACCATCCGTGGTTGAAGAAAGGGAGCATTTCAATCATGATAGTGCAGACGAAAATATTCCTAATACGAAGCATGAAGCTCAGGACAATGATATGAACAATGCATACAATGGCTATTGTTTGATAACTGGTAAAGAAGGAGTAGAAAAGGATTGGGAAGAAGGGTTTGAACTTTTAGTTGAGGCTGCAAGTCAAAAGTCAAATGATAAAGCACGAGGTAAGTCTTACCTTTTCATCTTCTATTATACTACCTGTACATATCTTATGCACAATTCTTTGTAGACTTTGCCGCATATACCTTAGGACGCTGTTATGAGCACGGAATACTCGGATTCAAATGCAATGAGAAGAAGTCAAAGAAATGGTATAACTCGGTACAAACTACACCACCAAATGCACATGACCTCTTTGCTGAGTTTATGAAGACCAACACGATACCCGAAACAGTAGAAGCAAATATAGACGAAGCGGTATGCAATTCATTGCTCTCGCCATCTGTGTATTCAAGCTCGATCGATGAGCACATGATTTGTAAGAGTTGTTCCAAAGCTATCATAAACGTCAACAGTAGTTGCCAATCAACACTGTGTCAGGCATGCAAAGTGATTGGCTCGGTGAAAGAACAGCTCTAAATAACGACTACTAATACTACCATATAGAGTCGATTCAAGTCTCTTCACTAATTCAAATTAGGCATAAATCTAACATTGTCAAGAGTAATAGTACCCGATACACCACTCTCACCACCCTGTGAATAGTTTGGTGCCCATGTTCGAAACATAATGACATGTACACCACCACTACCTACCGGTATACTCTTGTCAATATCCCATTCAGGCTTTGGATAAGTATATCCTCCCTTACTTTCATCATCTATATTGATGTAACATCCTGTATATGGCATTTTGACATCAGACTTGAGATCAAAGGTTAATGTTCCTCCGTTTATTGAGTTGATGGATATGTAGAGGTCGGATGTCTCGCCTGGACTTAGGTTGGTTGCTGATCGGACTGAGTGGGATCCATCAGTTTTATCATCTTGATAGATTGTCCATGGATTTGATGTAGATGTAGACCAATGCCAGTCTCCTGAGATGCCATTTTCGAATGAATCGGATATTTCTGTTGTTATTGATGTTACATCAAGGACTTGGCTGTTATCACTGTCATCTTGATTACTTGTTGGATCCGATGAAGCTTGAGGTAGTGATGGAGCATCATCTTGGACAGGACTCGTCGGTTCAGGTATACTACCATCAGCATTAACAGGACTCCAAGTAGGAATATATGTACTCGGAGCTTCCGTTACATACCCATTCGGAGTTGGACCACTCTTCATACCATTACAATTATACTCTTGATAACAATCCATTGTATCAAATATACCCAAACAACAAGAGGCATGTGTATTATATAACATTACATCTGGTATAGTATCCCAATTTTGTGGATATGATTCGGAATAAGTGCAGTAGCCAAATTGAGAGGGATTTGGATGCCATTTACAGTTTGAAGTATCAATATTTGAATGATAGGTGTTGATATATGTTATACATTTGTCGTATGATGTGATGTATTCATGAGAACAACATTCTTGTGGTGTGTCAAATGTGGCGATTCCTTGTTCACTGTTGTTGTTGTCATCAGGAGATGTAGCTTTACACACACCCAATGATAAATCAATATAATAAATCATATCAACTACCGGTATACGAGTTGGACGCTGTGTCGGCTGATTCGTCGGTTCCTTAGTTTGACCACTTATCACTAATTGACTATTGGATATACAAGTATCATAGTTTGTGGCAGGGTTCATCCAATCAAAGTTGCAACACTCTTCAATTGAGCTGAATACATTGATTTGTTGATTATTAGATGTTGATAAAGAAAGACAGACTATATTGTCAATATCTGGATAATACATGTTAGTAGGCGCATTTGATATCGTTGGTGAAAGTGTTATAACTGTTGGTATATCTGTTGGACTTTTGGATGGTGACCATGTATAAATTGTTGATGATTGTTTAGCATAATGATATGTCAATTGTCCATCTGACACAGATGTTGTCACCTGAGACGCTTGTTGTTCTACATCACTAAAGAGATTCATAGAGGTACCAATCTCATTAAACACTGAATCAAAGCTACCGCTTGATATTGAATTGCCAAAACATGTCTTAATTTCATTGTATGGTGATATACTACCCAATGCTACATCATCTTCTTGTTGTTGTTGACATAATGAGTTACACTTGGATGGTACTGTCAATTGAAATATCAATTCATACCCCGTTGATGAAAGTTGTCTATTATGACTCTCTTCTCCATAACTATCTTCATTTACATTTGCAGTAACCAACATCTTCCTTCTATTTCGACGCCAACTAAAACTAATTCCAGCAATTGACACTAAATCAATTTCAAATTCATCATTTATTATAATCCACTTCTTACATTCTTGTGATTGTAACACTTGTATGAATGTTTTTGTTAAGACAATTTTCAATGTAGATGATGATAATTGATATAATGATGTTATAGGTAAGTGTAGTTGAAGTGAGCCTTGAAGGGTTAAGTTTATTATGGTTGAGGGTATAGAATTATCTACTTCTGAAGTCGTTGGTGATATATCGTTATTTTCATTTAAGCTGGCACCATTGGGATTGATACTACCACCATCATCATTACTCGCGCCAGCGTGTAGCAAGCATAACTCAACGTTCCACGAATTATCATTACAGCATAACTTGACATCAATATAATTTTGTGTAGTTAATAACCACGATGGTCGTGATGGACTATCGAGTTTGCATTTGCCGTCAGATGTATCATAGTAATATTCTATTATACCGTCACTATTATTATCTCCATTGACTGCGGTATCCCCCTCACCATTGTTATGAGCGCCCTCACCATCAGTGTCAAAGCTGCCAAACTCAGCTAAACAACCATTTACATTCCATGAATTATCCAAACAACATAATTGTACATCAGTATAATTCTGTGTATCTAATAACCATGAAGGACGAGACGCGTCATCGAGTTTGCACTTTTCATCAGAGGTATCGTAGTAATATTTGGGTGGTGGTGGTGGACCCATGTTATTGTGCTGTTGTTGTTGTGTTTGTAGCTTACGCAATGGGTCGCTGCTGTTTGTAAGGGTAGCAGTTGCATAGTGTATACTATTTTTATTCTGGAAATGGTTGAATGTGGTGAAAAGTAGTGCTATTGCAAAGGTGCGTTTTGATATTTGTAAGGGCATCATTATTGACTTTAACTACTCGACTTGCTGCAACTTACAATGTATTAATTTAGTTCATAGTAGTGCCATAGCCACAACACAACTTAACAAAGAGGACAACCAACAATTATTGTTACATCTCACAACTCATAAAAACTTATATTATAAGCCCCTCATCTTCTTTTTGTCAAGCCCTTGAATAGCGCCCTCGACCTCTCTTAATAGCACTTAGTAGACTTAGCAATAGCAACATGGCGGCGTCGAGCGTCCTAATACTGATATAATGATGATGGAGAGCAATAACAGTTGTCGTCAGCGGCGGTGGCCGACAAGAGCGTCAATGATAACATGTGTCGCGACATATGAATCATCGATTGCAACACAATATAGACATAGACGACACGATCGATTGCAATACAAAAGAAGACGACGACCATTCAGAACAACTTTTAGTATGCATCCCTCTATGATAGCTACCATAATATTACTACTACTGTCATACAACAACAACAAAGCAAACGGAGATAATCTACGCAAACTACAATCTACACAATCATATCTAACATCACTCTATCCCTACCTACCATCCCACCCTCAAAAAACATGTATCAACACTGCTAAACCACAACAATGGGAAATATCAAGTACATCAACAACATTAGATGAATGTTGTATTAAACATTTTTCATGGGATACATATACTTGTGAAGTAGAAGGGAAGAAATTAAATGCTACTAATTATTATAAGTGGCAGCAGGAGCAATACCAACAAGGTGGAGTTGGAGGAGAGGGTGAAGAGGTAGTGAGTGGTCCGACTCCATCACCATCACGGCCTACATATCCTTATATAGTAAATTATGTTGATGAAACTTGTTATAATGATGCACCACTGCCATACAATCCAAACACCAACAATGAAGAAATAGTAGGCTATACTACATTAAAACAATGCTGCGGCAGTGAACTACGTCACATCATGTCAAAATGTATGTCATTAGGTATTAAAGCATACAATATATTACAAGAACAGTATAATGCAGAAGATGAAGGGTTATCACATTATATGCCTAATTGGTCATTGTATAAGTGTGATAGAAGTCAAATACCGAATGAATGGGATGTTACTTATACTAAGTTGAAAGATTGTTGTAATGAACATTTTGATTGGAATTTAGATGATTGTTTGAATAGCGGTAGTGGTAGTAGTAGTGGACAGGGTGTAGCGTTAGATGGCAGTAGTAATAACAACAAAGAGGAAGAGGCCGAGACAACGTATTGGTATCCATTATGGTCATCATCACATTGTACAACAAACCACCTACAAATACCACCAACATATATGTTATATGATCCATCAAATACAATGCAATTAACCTACATTGAATGCTGCACTATCAATTTTCAAAATGAACAATGGACAAACCAACAAAATGAAGAATCATTAACTACATGTTTGGAATTAAGTCAAGAATTAGGTCCACCTACAATGCAACCAACTGATATACCAGATGATACATTAACTACAGTCTATTATCCAGATTATACTTTAGATAAATGTTTGGGCAATGGTAACTATGCACCATCTTACATGAAAAATGATATATCAACTTACTTTTCTATAACATCTGGTGAATGTTGTCGTATCCATTTTCCAACTGTACCAAAGAAAACATGTGTACAAAACTCTGATTCAGCACCAACTAATAATGACGGCAATACAATAATAACATCCAATGGTAATATAGTCAACCCATACCAATACAAATTTACATATTATCCAATATTAAAGAATGTAGTTTGTATATTGAATAAAGATGTTACTGCACCAAGTTACATGTATGATTCAACAAGTGTATTCTTTACTAAATCAATTAATGAATGTTGTATGAACAATTATCCAGAATTAGAAGTTGAAATATGTGTAGAACATTCAAATATGGTTGAATTGGGCCATTCATTATCAGACATTAGTAGTACTAACGGAGATTTGAAGAGTGAACCATCAATATTAGTCAAGTTTACATGTAAATTATACTTTCGTAATGTATATATACCCAAATCATCAACTGAACATTTGATAACTATTCGAAATGTGGTTACTAATGCAGTGAAAGATGTACTAAAGGATGAGTTTCGAGTAGTCAATGTGAATAATGTAAACTTTGATGGTATTGATATTAATAATGAAGATGTAAACTATGGAGGAGATGATGGTCTAGAGTCGAAAGGATTACGTCAAAGACAACTGCAAACTACAACTCCACAACAACTATTTACATTCAACTTTGATATATCATACACATGTAATAAAGATTGTCTATCCGACATTTCAAACTCTGGTAAAGCATTATCAACGTCTGCAATATCCATCTTTGATGAAGCAATGTCCTACAATTCAATATACAATATGATAATAAGTGATATGAATAGTATGGGATATGTAGGACCATTTGCATCATCGACATTGGATGAGGGATTCATTGTTATGGATGATAGTAGTGATGTTATTTTGGATCCAATGTATACTCAAGCACCGACAATGTCGACTTCTCCTACGACATCTCCAACAACGAGAAAACCAAGTATGAAACCAACGCCTAGTTCACATAATATGATGGGAACTTTGTATTATCCTGACTTGGATAGAGGGTCTTGTGTAACTGTAGATGATGGTATAGATATTGGCTTACAACCCAATCTCTTCCCCAGCCTGGATGAATGTTGTTCATTTGATTGGTTGGACTATACGACTTGTATAGTTCAAGCTGATCATGTAGCCTTTCTTTACTACCCAGAGTGAGTGTTATATACTAGTTGAATGAATCATGAAGCCTTCCATTTCTAACATATCAATCCTTCTCCAATTTCACTTGCAATTGTTAACAGCTTGGATAAAGGAACTTGTATCAATGATGGGAATGAAGGTCCTCTCCAGCCAAATCTCTTCAATACATTGAATGAATGCTGCCGTTTCGACTGGTTAGAGTATGATACTTGTTTATCCAAAGCGGATGTTAATCAAACACCTGGACCAACTCCGCCACCTCCGACATTATCTCCGAGTACAGTAACACCTTCACGAGCTCCAAGTGCCAAGCCAAGTAAAGTCCCAACAAAGAAGCCTTCGCCATTTAAACCATCACAAACAGAATGGCCTACATTCTCACCTTCCTCGTCTGAGCCAACCGGACCTGATCCGACTAAACGACCGACACGAAGTCCTACGAAAAAGCCTGTCGATTGTATAGGCTTGGGATGGCATGTTGATCATATCAAGACCGACGGTTGTTCGAATAATGATAACTACCTCGAAATTTGGTTAATGCCACATCTTAAAGATCAAATGTTTCATCCTACCGCTCAAGCATGTTGTGATGCCTTCTTTACCGATGATTGTGTCATATATGACATTTGTGCACCAGATGATGATGATAATGGTGATAGTCCATCTGATAGCGGTGGTGGTGATATCACTGATCCTGTTACAATGCCACCACCGGAAGAGGATTCAGAAATTGACAAGACAGGAGAAGTTTGCAAGTACGGCTGGCATGTTCATAAGATGAACAACGATGGGTGTACTAATAATGAAGATATTGTAGATGCATGGACTAGCCCGCAGTTGATTGAGAGGATGTTCTATTCTGATCATGCATCTTGTTGTGAAGTGTTCTTTCCTAATCAAGATTGTCAAAAATATGATACTGGTTGCATCCAAGCTTAGAGTTGCTGCGGTACATAGTGTAGCTAAGATTAGTATAGACTATGATCTTTGTCTAATCATAGTTCATCTCTTGACATGTCTTGATTACTGGTTGATAATGTAAAATTACTTTTCCTTTCATCAACTCGGTTCATTACTCGTCCCATCCACTCTTTCCAATCCAATTGCAAGTCATGAGTAATAGCTTTTACCAAGAAGGGTTTATCTCGTGCCCAAGTTGTGTGTGGATCGTCATCCATTAGCATTGACTCGAATACAGTTTGATTTAGAACAATGAACATACTCTGATTGTAGATTTCTATTAGCTGTTTCTTTTGCATATTAATGCTTTCATTCAAATACTCGATCTCACTTAACTCTCCATGTAATAAAAGTAGCAGATACTTTCGTAAACATATTCGATGTGCTCCGTCTACCATTCTATACTTTCTATTGCATGGATTGTTAGCTTTATCGGCAGAGCTTTTAACAACTGCTCCGGGTATGTCTATGCAAGTTGACGATAAACGTTCATAAGAAGAGAGCTGCTTATGGCATACATTCCAAAGATTTGTCCATGATTCTGAAGGAATGTACTTATTTGGTTTCTCGATATCATTATCATCACTCAAATCATGTTGATATTGTGTTTCCATTCCCTTGTGACAAATCTCATCTACGCCAATAGATTCTGGAAGTAGATTATTTATTCTCGAGTAATTCAATAGATCAAATACCCGTGCATAATACTTATTACTATTGTCAGTATCGTTGGTTTCACTAGATGTGATGTTTACTTCCCATCCCGATTGATGTGTTGCATGACGAGCTGCCACAACCCAATTGAAGAAACCTCCTTCCTCTTGTTGTTCAAGTAATTTCAGTACATCATTACTGTTGCAAGTATAGGATGCAATGAACTCCTCTGAAGATGTGGGAAGGTCATTGATACCATCAACAAGTACCAGGTGCACTAACAATAACAATATGATGTTCACAAAGTAAAGCATATTATTTCTCTCTTTTAATGAAGAAGGGAATTACTGCCGCCATACCTAATCATAACATATTAGTACAATCAACAGAATCACTACCTACCGACCATTTACTCTGTACTATACTCTGTACACCTACCCCCCTTACTATTTTAGGTAGGTTCTTAGTAAAATATAAACTCATTTAAGAGCTGACCTCTAACCTACCTCAGACCTCAACATACTTTGAGATTTGTGTTGGGCGCTCTTCTATTGTGTTTGTATTGATTAAAAAGTATAATGTCATCTAATCGCTGGGATCCAAAGAACAAGAAGCCTCCAAAGGGTGCGTATCATATGCTGATCATATCTATGTACCTTTCAATTTCTTTGCAATATTAAAATTTTGTTTTCTTCCTTCTGCACAATAATATTGCATTTACAAATTAACAATCTGCAAACAACAATAATTTTGTGTACATAACATCATAATTGCATACAAAGGTTTCAACTATCTGGCACCAGTTCTATCAGCCCTTGAGAATGAACTACGTGATAAAGTTCGTGAATCCAATGCAGGCAAGCGTAACACCGAAAGTATGTGGCCAGTACATCAAATTAATTGGCAACGTTCCCGATATGTCTACGATATGTACTACACACATCATAAAATTTCGAAAAAGGTATATGATTACTGTATTAAAAATAAGTTAGTGGATGCGGCGTTAATAGCTAAATGGAAAAAGACGGGATATGAAAGATTATGCTCGACGTATGTTATTAATTCGAATAATTATAAGTTCGGCACTACAAGTATATGTAGAGTACCGTTGAAGGATCGGTCACCTGAACAATTAACTGCGCAGGATCCTACCACTGGTTGTAGAGGGTGTGCATCAGGTGTGGGACAGCCACGGAATATATTTGGTAATAAGTATGGACAGAATTTAGCTGCTGTACAAGTAGCCAGAGAAAAAAGAATGGAGGAACTTGAACAAAAGAGATTAAAAGAAGAAGAAGAGGCTGAACGTGCTGCAAGTGGAGGCGGTGGAGGAGATGGGGATAGCGAGACTGACGATGACTCCGATGACGATTATGGTCCAACTCCGTCTGCTGGTGTGTGGGCAGGAGGAAGTAAACTACAGGAAGAAAGTGAACGAGTTGCTGCTGGGGACGATGAAGATGACACACACGAGCATCAATCAAAGAAATTGAAAACGGGGGAATAAAGCAGATGCTCTCAATAGACTATATATGACAAAACCTAGTTTTCTAGAATATAATGATGCAGTTGATTAGATATGTATATTGATTGAAAGTACTATTACATATTCACTAGACCACCAGAAGTGTATTGCTCGAGCCATGTACAAATACCCAATGCAATCTCTGCCCTCTTAATCCACTTCTTTACATCTGTTAGCGTCCAACTCTTCGATGTATCACTATTTATTGAATCAGCCAATATCTCTGGACGAACTTTCCAGAATACTAAATCCCTTGGACTACTCGATTTAGCCTTGTCTTGAAGTACATCTAATGCATCTTGATATCCATCAAGTATTTCAAGCATAATTTCCTCCAAGGCACGTCCTTGGGCAGCATCTATCCACCCCTGGATAATCTCAACTGTAGTAGTGGGACAATCTTTCTTCGATAAAATCGATTTGATGTATTCGGAATCAGAATTTGCCAGTACTCTCCAATTTTGTACACTATTCACGAGGACGGTTGCCCAGGCTTTAGCCGTATCGTCATCATATCCCTCGCCACTGCCTTCCAAGATACATTCAATGAGCTCATCAATATCATCTTCAACGGGAGTAACTAATGTCCAATCATCACCAATAGACATATCTTCTTCTCCATTGGTTGCTGTTAATGTTGATACTGGTGGTTTTCTTTCATCTGTCCTGAATCGAGCCATTGCTGCCTTAGCTCTTCGTTCTCGTTCATTCAATACAACTTCTTCTTTATTCCCAGCCATGGCGGAGTCTAATGCTGATTCTGCTAATTGTTCAATTGCCATGGTTTCTTGATCTCCATTGTTATGTGCTGCATTACCATCAGGAGCAATGGTAGACTCAGTTTGTCTTTTGTTTTCTCTAGCCTTCTCGCTGAGTACTCGTTTCCTCCCTCCTCTTTCAAGATGAGACCAATCAAGTTGAGGTAATGTTGTCCGTAGCATGTCATCCACTGATAGAGGTGATGTAGATGCCTGTGCAGATTCTTTACAATGGAAAACCAAAGACCAAAAGGCCCTTGGTGATAATTGAGCAATCATTACAGGACGAAGTCTTCCATCTTGACTTCCTGCTCCACCTACTTCATCTTCTTCTTCGCCAGTACCATTTGATGAGTCATATACATGATTCAAAACAGCTTTGAGAGCTACTAAACCGATAATTTCAACTTGTTCATCATATCGACCCCGTCCCTCCATACCCTTTGAATATTGGACTGTATACAATGTCCTTCCTAAACCGTTATCAGGAGTACTTGATTCATCATCATTTGCTGTTCCCAACACTGTACCTCCATTAACTAAACTACCACCCGTGACTTTCTCAAAGCTATACTCTCCTGCATTAACAGCAGTAACACGAACAGCAGCACGAGATGCCTCATATGATTTAGTAACAGCACCCTTCATTGCCGATCGTAGATATTTGCTTACATTACCACCTCCACCACCACTACCACCAAAGGAAGAAAGTAACTTACTTGCAACATCATCTTCACTTTTAAACATTGCCTCTCCTTTCTGTTTGCCAGTTGATTTCTTCTTGGATGGAGATGATCCAGCAAATGATTTACCATCTGACAGTCTGTATCCTGATCCTTCCATCTTTACCTTCTTTGGTTGTTTACTTTTCTTACTTGATGTACTTGCAGCATTACTGAATCCGCTAATATTACCTGAAGATGTTGTTGTTTTTCTCTTTGGAGATTTCTTTTTCTCGTTCTTCATGATTGCATCTTGTGCTGCTATTACATCCTTGAAGGATGCAGTTGCTGCCATTGCCGAGGCACGCTTTTGTCTCCCTGCAGATGCAGCAGCTGCTGTTTCTTCTTCCTCCACTGGTTTAGATTGTTGCTGCTTTACTTTTGTTGGTTGTTTTGCAGTGCTACCACCACCACTACTATCTACCAATGTAAACCGAATAGTAATAGATTCATTTGGACGTATACCCAGTTCATGTACTATTGCTTTACCAGTTTGATGTAATTCTTTTGGTGGGAAACCACTTAGAAACGACATTTGATATGATTTAATATGATCAGTGGGTATATTAAATAGTGCATACACATCCTTACGCAATTGATCTATTGATGTTGATGGACGTAATCTCATATTATATCGTCTTTGTTGTTGTTGAGATGCAGTATTTTTTTTAGAAGCTGCTTTCTTCTTTCCTTTTGTTGGTAATGACGGCGGAGCTGCGCCCGTTACACGGATTGTGAATTCAGTATCAGTAGACATGTTGGAGAGGTATCAGGTATAACTGGTGGGTATATTAACCGTAACAATGGACCAATCAGCCTTCACTTCTTCATCAATCTTTGCGATCTGATTTCCCGGACGATGAAAAACGTCTCGGGGTACCACAAATTGATATAAATTATGTATATGAATATAGCATTAAATTATATGACCCCGATTATTGGAAGATATTGAACACCAAATTGTAGCATGCCACCGAAATATATTAATCCTTATAAGGCAGAGTCGTCGTTGGAGTATTGTATTATTGTGCAGTCGGTCTTACACTCTCATAATTTATGCACAATTCACATCAAAGATCATTTATCATACCGATATATCCAAGGATAGTAGGAGCAAACCAGTCTTTAGACGAGAAGAACAATATGTCTAGTATTATTGATAAAGATGATGTGATGACAGTGGTGGCGGTGGCTGATCAACAATCTAAGGATAGTGGAGAAAAAGTAAATGATATTGATGTTACAATGCAAAGTGCACCTCCTCCAACTGATTGCAATGAGAAGCAAAGTAGTACATCTACATCTTGCAATGAGAAGCAAAATGATACTAGTATTACCTCTCTACCACCAAAGTCAGTTGATGATAATATGGAGTTGGACGAACCTGAAGGTAGAAAGAGCCGCAGGGTACCTAAAACACCATCTTCAAAACAACAACAGCCGCCTCCTTCGGTTGTTCAAGAATCTAAAGTAGTAGAAACACCGCAAGATTTATATGAACAGATTAAAAATAGCCGTGATAAGCTCTTCTTTATTTCATATCCGAATGATA
>Ga0075437_12537_pt1 | contig 13578 bp, 13 predicted proteins | sample MintriMetagenome_FD_74266 | JGI IMG/M metagenome (GOLD analysis project Ga0075437, IMG submission 74266) | Marine eukaryotic communities from Monterey Bay, USA to study complex ecological interactions - Minidiscus trioculatus and... | ecosystem: Environmental > Aquatic > Marine > Unclassified...
TCAAACTAGGACTATGTCCCCGCATGAGCATGTCAAACGAATGAAGAAACTAGTGAATAATACGAACCCACTGGCTGACAAGTACTATCCAACATATCATTTTCATCAGGCATTCCATCATCATCTTAAGATCATTAGTACACACATTACAGATAGAGGTATACTCTTCAATGATAACACGGTTATATATCAAGTGTTAGAAGAAAGTCAATTGGTCATGTATCAAGTTGTGAATGTACCGGAGATAAAGTTTTTGTGGGATATGAGTCCGATGAGTGTAGCCTTGACGGAAAGTGAGTTACCCTGGTATGACTATGTATCGAAGTTACTAGCCATTATCGGTGGAACGTATGTTACATTGGGCTTGATCAATTCTATCTTGTTGAGGATATTCAAACCGAAGAAGATATAGTATATACGATTAGTATATGACCGATTGGATGTCGATCATATCACTGAGTTTGGATATGTTCAGCTGAGAAGACGATAGCAATAGGAAGTGGATGTAGAGTCTCATCTCAAAAACCTAAATCATATTTACATTTACAATCGTATCTAATATCAACAAGCAGTAGCAAAACTTTGTGCAGAGTTGTTTGAGAAATCATCTGTTCATCTATTCTAACATTGGTAATGTACAAGGCCGACGAGTTGTGCTCGTTTTCTGGAGGGGGCTGACTCTCTTGCGGATATCATTGCCAAAGTATCCGGATCGTTTATTTTACAAACTCGCTGCCGCAACTGCTCTTTAAGAACGGCAGCTTGGATATCTCTTCGTCGTTGTATTAACCTTCGATCAAAGATATGTTCTAGACCCATGACATCGTGTGGACTGATTTTGGATTTAGATGACGATGATCTCAATACATGAGCATCATATGCACATTCTATCTTGAAGACTTTAATCTCATTATCTCTATACCACAGATCCGACTTGTATTCGTCGGAGAGTTTCTCGATGATTACCATTTGGCTGTACTCGGAAAAGGATACTCGTCTACTCTCGATAAGTACAGGCACAGGAGTAGGAGGAAGAGTAGAACTGTCAGAACTTAGTTGAGGGAAGCCGACGATGAGATCGTTCATATTTGCAATGTTATATGTAATTCTAAACTAAATTATAGAACTGATCATCTATTATCATCCACATGAACATAGAAGATGTGTCTCAATGACTCACGTTTAGCTTGGCCATGCAGTTTCTACCCTTTCATCTGTGCTAATCATGGCAAGTTTGAAGGGATTATTCTGGAAGACAAATTGGCTGCTAGAATCTAAGAAGGAATCTACAGCTAAATTTCTCTCACTCAAGGTTAATGCAAACTGCAAGGTTAATGCAAACTGAAGGTAATAATTTACACCAGACACCTTTCCCACTTCATTGATATGTATCCTCCCTAAACTGAATACATACATATTGCCATGCAGCTTCTCATTCTTTTCAATAGGTAGTGGGGTTTGATGTGATTTAACTTTCGGCTACCGTCCCACTAGCGCATAAAAATACCAATAGATACTCGAGCTTTATCCCTTGCATCACTCTTCATTTCATCTTGCCTTGCTTGATATGATCCTAGAGTCTTTTCATATTCATCTTTTGTAATCATGCCATTCTCAAACCCATGCTTAACCATATCCAAAGCCATATCAAATCCAATCCTTGCTGAAAGCTTCCAGTGCTTCATTGCTCGATCAACATTGCCATCTTCAAACTCCATGCAACCAAGAGATGCTCTTGCCATTGCATGCCCACGCATTGCTGCAAGCTCGATGTATTGTTTGGCTTTCTTCCTATCCACATTCACACCTATTCCATCTCTGTAAAACTCCCCTAAATTTGCATATGCTTGAGCACAACCAAGTTCTCCTGCCTTTAGCATCAACTCACGAGCCTTCCTCTCATCTTGTACTATTCCTCTACCTCCATTTGCGTAATACCCTGCAAGTAGAAAATAAGCCTCAGCATTACCAACTTCCATTAGCTTCTTAGTCCGTTCGATTTCCTCTTCATCGGATTTTATCGCTGGTGTCCGGCAAAATGCACATATAAACTTATTTCCTTCACGCTCAACCATTGTATATATACAGCCGTGGCAGATTCGTTTCCCGCAGCAAGATTTAGTTAGTGTTTCATCCACTTTTGGCATGGGTAATAGACAGATTGGACACTCTTCTGGCTCTACCTCCTTGAATAATGCCTCCTCATATAACTCCGCTGCTCGTTTCTTACATGCCTTTTTATGCATAGGACGGTGAGCAATTTGACAGTCCCTATTGCAATACTTGACCATCTTACATGCTACACATGATTTGAGATTGTTACTCTCCTCCTCACCCTTGCCACAATTGGCACATGTAGTTGATGTTTCCATATTTGTTTTTGTGCATAAGATGTGTTCTCAAAAATGTTGGTTGGTGTTACCAATAAGATATTACCGACTAATAACTAAAAATTTTGACACAAGGACAACCTGTTTGAAGCTGTTAATATGCGTTGTTGTTATGGCCGCATATTCCTCTGTGAATGAGCCACTAGAGCCGCTGGCCTCCTCCGGCCTACTCTTACTTTTTGATGGAACAAAGCCCAGGAAGATCGTTATCGTATCGTATGATATCTGCGGATGCGTACAAAATCAACTAAATCCATTGCGTCGATTTGATTCTACTACATACTAGGTACCCCCTATTTATGCCAGCCGCCTCTATCTCTCCTCTATCACTCAATAAGTAAATCGATTTATACTATAATGTTTGCTACACGCTGTCTAAATTCAACAACTCCGGCAATCCGCCGTGCAGTCAATAATAACAACACAATCAACAACTTTCGTAAAACACAAATATCACACCGATCAAAATCCACATCAACTACAACAACTAAACGTAACTCCTCAGCAATAGCAGGTGATACAGGTAAAAAAGCAACACATTTACATCATCACATGACAACTGCCCTCGCCGTAGCCACACCACTCTATCTATTCACACCAACATCCTACACTGACGGACTCGTTGATAAATCTTTTGGTATATTATTAGCAAGTACAATAAGTGCACATAGTTGGATTGGTATGAATTATGTCGCGACAGATTATGTACCTAAGATTAGTAAGGGATTAACTGGTCCAGTTAGGGTATTTAATGTTGTTTTGGGTGTTGTTACGTTTGTTGGATTGAGTAAGATTGCTTTGAATGATATGGGTGGTATTAAGGGTGCGCTTATTGGATTGTGGAGACCTCAAGTTAAGGAAGAGAAGAAGGATTAAACATCATTCGATAGAAGAAGAGCTGGGAGTTGTATATAGAGATGAGATTGGTTAGATGTTAGTGAAGGAGGAAAGTAGTTTATGTTGGTATCGAGGCGAGCTGATAGAATGGGGCTGGTCAATATCAATTTCAATTGGAATCAAAGTTGTATCTAATAAGGATTAGCTGACAAACAAATCAACTGTACATTTAGTATGAGTTATGAAATGAACATCTGGAATGGGTTTCTCAAAAAGTGTTCACCGGATCATACATACCTTTCAACTCAAGATATTGCCTTTTGGTGTGATCGAAGAGTACTTGCATACTCATCCTTTGTTGAGTCCCCATTTATTTAACCAGTTAGGACCAAACTCCTCCAAGATGAATTCATCAAATTCTTTGCTGTTTTCTAGTCCTTTTCCTGCCCTCGCTTTTGCCAGTATCTCATCCAATAACCCTAGCTTGAGAGCCTTTTCCCTCGAGGCAAATACCTGCCGTGCCCTATCCCTCTCAACACTTTTCATTTCATTATGAATATGTTGATAGGCACGCAGGGTATTAGCATATTCGTCTTTCTTGACAATCCCATTCATGTAGCCTTGCTTAACCATATCCAACGAGTCTTTATCTCCAGCCCTTGCTGCAATAATGTAATGTCTAAATGCACGATGATGATTGCCAGAATTTCCCTCGAATGCACCTACATTAAACCTTGCTTGTAGACTACCCAACATGGCAGCAAGTTCCCAATAGTATTTAGCTTTCTTTATATCACTTTCCACACCCTTTCCTTCATGATATGACTGGCCCAAGTTGAAATATGCCTCGGCACACCCAAGTTCCCCTGCTTTTAGCCATAGCTCATTTGCCTTTTGATAGTCTTGTGATAAACCGTGTTCACCATTTGCATAATACAATGCGAGATTTTTGTATGCTAAGACATCGCCAGACTTCATGTGCTTCTCAACCAATCGGATTTGTTCTTCGCCTGGTGGAACAGACTGCTTTCTACAGAATGGGCAAAGTGGCATCGACCCCTTAGCTCTTAGCGCCATGGCACAAATACACCCTTCACAGATACGTTTACTACAACATGATTTGTAAGATACTCCTTCCAATGGCATGGGTAACATACAGATAGGACAATCTTCACCCTCAACCTCTTTGAATAACTTTTCATCGTATAATTCAGCTGCTCGTTTTTTGCACGCCTTCTTATGTTGTGGTCGGTGAACAATTTGACAATCTCTACTACAATATTTCACAGATAAACATGCCGTACAGGTCTTTAATTTGTTACTATGCTCTTCGCCCTTACCACAATTGGCACACATATCGATAGGAGTAGATGATGACATAATAATAATATTGGTGCATGTAAATTTGTATATATTATTTTTGTTGTCGTGTCGTGTATACTATTTATCTATGACAGAGCGGCCCAATTCTGTTGTTGTGTGAAAATTATTATATATCAAAAAGTAGTAATTTAACTATTCCGTTATGTGCTCTTACTTGCTTTGTGTACGATTTCAGTTTGTGGTTGGTATTGTAAATTGGTGCTTGTGATGAGTATATTTTTGTTGTATGATTATACTAATCTAATGCCTAACTTTTTATTCTTAAGTATCGTATACCAATCAATTAAATATTATAAGGAAACAGCCAACTCAAGCAACTCAATAATCCAGGCTAGTAGAAGGCTCGAGCTAATACATATGAGGCACACACATTAGAGTTAAAAAATCTCACTATCTCACTTTATTTAAAAGGGAGTCTTTGATAACTAAATGGGAAACTAATGATGAGAGAAAGAGCGAGAACTGACTTGAAATCTCTACCAATGCGGGTCTTCTAGACGGTACAATAACATCACAAGAAGCATAAGTAATTATCATCAGTAGACGGTTGTCGTTTGTGCCGAATGATACACCACATGAACATTATATATACATACAACGCACAACACAAAAATAACAAAAATAGGGTGTCGATACTCGATACTATAATATTATGAGTGGAACCGATATTGACATGTTATCTTGTGCAAACTGTGGTAAGGGTGAAGAAAATAGTATCAATCTAAAGACTTGTACGGCATGTCTATCGGTAAAATATTGTAGTAGGGATTGTCAGATAGCTCACCGTAAACAACATAAGAAGGAATGTAAAAAACGTGCGGCTGAATTATATGATGAGAAGTTATTCAAAGAGGTAGAGCGTGAGGAGTGTCCAATCTGTATGCTACCTCTGCCAATAGATGTAGTCCAATCAGTTTTCAAATCATGCTGTGGAAAGATTATCTGCAGGGGGTGCATTTATGCAATGTATGTGAATGAAGGCAATTATTTATGTGCATTCTGTAGAACTATGCCGAAAGGGTCTGATGAAGAGGAAATTATAAGACTGAAGAAGCTCATGGATAAAGGTAATGGAGAAGCATTTCATCAGTTAGCAGGGTATTATGCTGGGGGGCGATCGGGTTTGCCACAAGACTATCAAAAGGCAAATGAATTGTGGCTGAAGGGTGGGGAACTTGGATGTGCAGAGGCTTATTACAACCTGGGTGTTTCCTATCATCAAGAATGTGGTGTTGAGAGAGATGATAAGAAAGCTAAATATTTCTATGAACTTGCTGCTATGGGTGGGTATTCACTCGCTAGACATAATCTTGCGGACATAGAGGGACGAGCTGGCAATATTGACCGTGCATATAAGCATATGGTTTTGGCAGCAAGAGGTGGACACAAAAAAGCTTTGGATTATGTTAAGCACGGTTATGTGAATGGACCTGTTACAAAAGATGTGTACGCAAACACCTTACGGGTTTACCAAAAACTAATTGATGAGGTAAAGAGTGACCAACGAGATAAAGCTGTTGCATCGAGCATGTTTAGGAATGGCATCTGGTATTTGGCAGAAGAGGAGGCATGACTTATGAAGTATTTGTGAAAAGTGTCATCGGTATATGTAATTCATAAGTTTTTACTATCATGCATGGAAACTACTTTCTAACTATTATTACAATGATCTCCTAGTCTAGTAATCTATTCCACCTCTTCGTAATATCCATTACTCTGGAACCTTTCAACATCCTCGCCACCTATCATTTGACATGAATTATAGTTATAACTCGTGCCGGTACATTCCATAACTTCAATCATACGATTCTCAGCTCCCATTGATGACAAGACATCTCTCCAAGTCATACCCTCAGCTACCGGCTGGTATGCATCAATCACTCTCTGTATAGGCTCAACAAAGTCTAGATCGAATATCTTACCAAACCCTTCCGGCGTGCCCAACTCTCTCATGAATGTCGTGCCGGCATCGGATATTCTCTTAGCCTGTTGAGGATGACTTTCTGACCAATCAAATTTTTGTTTCAAATCTGATAAATGAGCATTGACGGGAATGTAATGTTTCCATGGTTTGAGATGGTCATGGATGTAATCTTTTGTGGGTGTCATGTGGTGAAACAAGAGGCCCGGCATAGCAAGCTTTTCAATGGTGCCTGACCAAGTGGTACCTCCGCCACCGCCTAAATCGATATGATACTTGTACTTGGCTAGATCGGTTAGTGGCATACCCTGTCCTACGGCAATACCAACTGATTCCCAAGCGGCGTACTTGTCAGAACCAATGGTAGGTTGCTTGCCAATTGGTTTTTCCAAGAAGGCTGAGAATTTAATGTTTGCCCATGGCATGGCATTCTCATCTTCTGTATTCTCTTCGGCTTCGAGTTCAGCCTCGGCGGTGATTGCTACGCCCTTCCATCTTGGTAGTAGTGTATCAATTTGGTCATTCAACGCTTGAATGGCATTCACACGACGCTCGTGCTCATCTCCGACATCGTTTGGATGAGGTAGATTCTTGGAATCGGAGCTACCCCGAACAAAGTTAGAAGGGTTGGGTGACGAGAAGGCGGGACCGTGTGACGTTCTTGAGATTGTTGGCAAGTATCCAAAATCTGTGCCTCTCCATATCAATTGGGGCTGTGTGTGGGTGAGTGTAAGGGGAGTTGTTAGAAGACCTATAAAAGAGACACAAGGATAGACCCGGCTAATGCCTTGTCCTCACACAACACAAACTTACAATCAAACTATCATACTCCAATCCTTCTTCCTCGCCAAATATCAAAGCACCACTCTGTAACAAATCACAAACAGTACTATAATCATGTTCCACCCATTCCAAGAAACAATCTAAATGATGATTCTCAGGCATGGGCATTGCAATCATATTAGAATACATTTGTGGATCACGAAATGCACTCCCAAACATTAATACAGGTGATACTCCATTGGTATGTGGTAAGTTACTTGGAATAACGTGTGGATAATCACCTGATCCTATTGGTATTACTAATTCCGATTGTGTTGATGTGAATCGAGTTGGAAAGACGCGACGTAACATGTATGTGAATTTACGTAATGCTTTCCATAGTTTACGATTACCATTCTTCCATTGATGATCTTTATTGTATAATGCTATAAATTTATCGGATGATGGATCGTAGACTGTATGTATTGAATTGTGTATGAAGGAGATTATAAGTGAGAGATTAGTCAGATTGTGCATAAGATGTGAGCAAAATTTTTGATATCGATATCCTACACGCTCTCTTATTTGATCAATAAATCTCCACAGACCATCGGACCTCCATTATTCGATAGACCATTAAAAACTGATTAAATGAGGTATATCTGGTGGTACGATAGTTCATATTGGTATACTAATCGACATTTTAAAATTCCACTCATATCACTTAAGCACTTTATAAAAAAAAACTCAACCAGCCTCCCCCAACTCCACAGCAACAAATACAACTTACCTAATATACAAAATGTATATTCCCATAAAGTACTTTCATATAATGCATCCGATATACTATACGGTTGTACTACCAATTGACTAGTAGTGGAGGCCAATTCGTCAGGGCTGGGATTAGGTAAATGCAAAGTCGAAGTAGATTCTTGCTGTGCATACTCGGCTGCTGTATCAAAATCCTCCACTATATCTTCATGATTATTTTCTAATATAGAGTTTGATATTAGATATCGACGGTAGAATGTATCAGCTTCTTCATTATCTATCTCCTCTTCACTATTATCTAATCTTGATGAATCACTAACATTATTAGAATGACTGCCATTTTGTTGTGTATTGTTGAAACCGAATAAACCAAATTGTACTAAATTTAATTGCAATACACTTTGTATTGATATTGCTAGTATACCTGCTATTGATAGGAGGGTTATTGATCGTGGACGCTTTAGTGATTGCATCATATTGTTTGCTATTTGTTTTTTGTTTATGAGTGCGGAGAAATTTGTGATAAAAGTCATTTTTAAGTAGGACATCTTCGCATTTACAGATACTCACTTAGCATGGTGTAGATAAAGGAGGGTGATATGATGAGCAAGTTAGTTTCCTAAACATACATTCTTTATGATTAGGCTATTAGTCTTTATAATGACGTATATCACCTCTCACTCTTCGACTCTTCTGATAATTTCCGCAATTTTATCCCTCTCATCACTCGTCATTTCATCTTTCCGCTGTTGGTAGGCACGTAGAACGTTTTCGTATCCATCTTTTGTAATCATCCCATTCTGAAAACATTCTTTGACTGCTCCCAGAGATCCCTCATGACCGGCTCTTGCTGAAATCATCACATGCTTTAATGCTCGTTGATAATTTCCAAATTCTCCCTCTATAGATCCAAGATTATGCCTTGCGTGTATACTACCTTTCATCGCTGCTAGTTCCCAGTAATATTTAGCTTTCTTCATATTCACTTCCACGCCTCTTCCCTCGTCATATGCAACGCCCAAGTTGTAATATCCCCCAGCACATCCCAACTCCCCTGACTTTAAAAATAACTCTTTAGCTTTTTGACGATCTTGTGGCAAACCTTCACTTCCGTTCACATAATACCCTGCAAGCATGGCAAATGCATCACCATTACCTTTAGCCATTAGTTTCTTTAATCTTTTGATATGCTCTTCGTCTGTACAGAATGACGGCGTCCGACAGAATGCGCATAAATCTTTTCCTTCGCTCATCTTCATAGCATAAATACAACCTCTACATATATTCTTCCCGCAACATGAATGGAATACTGTTTGACTTCGATCTATTGGCAGTGTTAGAAGGCAGATTGGACACTCCTCGCGTTCAACCTCCCTAAATAACTTTTCATCGTATAATTCCGCTGCACGTTTTTTACATGCTTTTTTATGTTGTGAACGGTGAGCAATTTGACAGTCTCTATTGCAATACTTCACTAACTTGCATGCGGTGCAGGTTTTTAGATTGTCACTCTCCTCCTCACCCTTACCACAATTGGCACATATATTAGGGGCTGTTGATTCCATGTTCTGTTTTGTTTTAGTCTGTTTTAGTGTGTGTGTTTGGTGTAATGTTTAGTATTTCTTTTGTAGTGTTATGTGTATGTATATACTAAGCGGTACCGCTGTGGTATGCTAAACTAATTTCAAAACTGATATAATTGATCAATACTTTCTATATACGACGAACTGTATTATTATACTGAATAGATGTTATATTATTTGAGCATATGATATGTCAAAAAAAATATTTCGAAATTTTGTTGAGTATGTTTCGAGTTTAGATTGCAAAGCAATTGAAATTGTGTGGCAGCAGTTTGTACTCCCTCCTCAACACAATTAGTTAAGCTAACTACTACACAATACGATATGCCCAACACTTATATCCCTACTTTTACTTCTATTGAGGTGAGTATAAATCTAGCTCAGCAGCCGGCAGTGGAAGCGAGTAGAGAAGAGTGTGAGATAGCCTAAAATGGCGACCCAACCGTATACGCGTGTCGATATAGGTGTCAAAAGAGTATGTAGACAAAAATGGAGGAACATGGTTAATATTGCATAGTGCTGCAAAGATAACCATTAACTACTTACTATTAACTTAGGAATCATCATGAATAGCATCATCTCTCTGTGCATGTTCGTCGGTATCATCGGTCTACTTATTCCGACATCAATTGCCTTCTCTCCCGTCATCAATCACATATCCCATCAAACAAAAACAACAACATTCATAAACATCAAAACATCAACATCACTAAATTCAATAATATTTGAACCACCCGTCGAAGATAATTGTGAACTAGACGGGTCCGACTGTGAAGAATCAGTCTTTGAACAGAAACGACGTGAGCGTTTAGAGGCAAATAATGCATTAGTCGATCGTGCTCGTATGCAGGGTATTGAATTGAATGAAGTTGACTTCCAAGAGAGTGTTGATCAATATCAGAATAATCCTGTTGGTGGTGGATTGATCCCTGGATTGAGTCTGAGTGCCCTTTGTGAGGATGATTAGACAATGTTGATGGGATGAGAAGTTTTAGTAGGGTATCCTGTTTTAATGAGTAGAGAGATGTGTTTGGTATAATCTAGATGAGGTGGCAATCGTAGGTATGAAGAACACTAAAAGTAGTGTATTGTTAGGATATACTAGTACTGTCTTCTACTCTTATTCTAATAATATCTTAGCTTTTTCCCTCATATCACTTGTCATCTCTTTTTGTCGCTGATGATATGCCCGAAGAGTAGTTGCATATATGTCTTTTGTAATCCATCCATGGATCCTCGTTTGACTAAATCAAAGAAAACTTGTATCCTGTCTTTGCTGTAATGGGTTTGCTATGTCAGCTTCATCGTTCGTATCGCTCTTCTTTCTTTTTGCCGCTCATGGTGTCTCCCGTGCCTTATCCCTATCACCACTCTTCATTTCATCATGAATCTTTTGATAAGCTCGAAGAGTATTAGCATACTCATCTTTGACAATCCATCCCATCATAAACCCTTTCTTGACTGCATCTAAAGATTCTTCATAACCAGCCCTGGCTGCAATCATAAAATGCTTCATGGCTCGATCAAGATTGCCAGCCTCTACTTCGATGCAAGCAAGACTATGCCTTGCATGTACACTCCCTCCTATTGTAGCAAGCTCATGGTAATGTCTAGCCTTTTTCATATCAACCTCTACTCCTAATCCTCCTAAAAATGATTGACCCAAGTTGTAATATGCCTCGGCACATCCAAGTTCTCCTCCTTTTAGCAATAACTCATTAGTCTTTTGAAAGTCTCGTGGTAGGCCACGCAATCCCCGGGCGTAATACCCCGCAAGTTGATAGAATCCATACCCATTACCTTTATCCATTAGCTTCTTTATTTGTTTGACATTCTCTTCATCTGAACTTATTGGTGGCGCCCTGCAGAATGCACATAAATCTTTTCCTTCACTCATAACCATTGCATAACTACAACCGTTACATATACGCTTCCCACAGCAAGATTCAATAGTAGTTGTTTCACCACTACGTGGTAGGGGTAGGAAACATAGTGGGCACTCTTCCGGTTCAATATCTTTGAATAACGCCTCTTCGTGTAACTCAGCCACACGTTTTTCACATGCCTTTTTATGCTTCTTTCGGTGCTTCTTTTTACATGCCGCATTGCAATATTTCACCTCTTTACATTTGTTACACGTATTCATGTCATTACTATTACCCTTCTTACCACATGCGGCACACATAGATAAATTTGTAGATTCCATCACAGATATATTATTAGTGCGTATCGATCATAAATTAGTTTTTGTGTTGCCGAGTAAATTGTGTACGGCTGTCGTCCAGATGAAAGGGCAATTTACAATATTGTTGCAATGGTTGTCTGCATGAACAATCGATGTAGGTATGCGTATTATCACCGCAACTCCGCTGCCACCGCTAATGGATGGTCATTTGAGATATCGTTTGATCGCTAAAATAATTATTTGATTGAGCAAGTATTGAATGAGTTGACTTTCAAGAGAGTGTTGATCAATATCAGAATAATTCTGTTGGTGGTGGATTGATCCCTGGATTGAGTTTAAGTGCTCTTTGTGAGGATGATTAGATACGATGTTGATGGGATGAGAAGTTAGTACGGTATCCTGTCCCTGTTTTTTTAAGGGGTAAAGATCTGTGTTTGGTATAATCTAGATGAGATTGCTAGGTATGAAGAACACTAAAAGTAGTGTATTGTTAGGATATACTAGTACTGTCTTCTACTCTTATTCTAATAATATCTTAGCTTTTTCCCTCATATCACTTGTCATCTCTTTTTGTCGCTGATGATATGCCCGAAGAGTAGTTGCGTATATGTCTTTTGTAATGCATCCATCTGTAAGCCGCCTAGCATTTTGTTGGTTTAGTACAAACGCTTCCTTCACCAAATCTAATGAGGCATTGTCCCCCGCCTTAGCTGCTAGTACAAAGTGCTTTAATGATCTTTGAACATTGCCAGCCTGTGCCTCCAATAAACCAAGATTATGCCTTGCATTTACATTTCCCATCATAGCCGCAAGTTCATAGTAATATTGAGCTTTCTTCTTATCAATGACTACACTGATTCCATCACGATGTGCCTGACCCAAGTTGAAATACGACATTGCATATCCAAGTTCCCCAGCCTTCAGCAAAAACTCATTAACCTTTTGATAATTTTGTGCTAAACCATTAATTCCCTGGGCATAATACCCTGCAAACTGATGAAATGCTCTACCGTTACCATTATCCATCAGTTTCTTGACTCTTTTTAATTGTTCTTTATTATCTTTTGCTGGAGGAGTCCTACAAAAGGCACATAAATCTTTTCCTTCACTCATCTGCATCGCATAGATACAGCCATTACAGATTATTTTCCCGCAGCATGATTGGAATGTGCTTTGACTAGCATCAAGTGGTAGGGGTAGGAAACATAGCGGGCATTCTTCTGGCTCTACCTCTTTAAATAGCTGTTCCTCACGTAACTCGGCCACCCTTCTTTCACATGCTTTTTTATGTTTTGTTCTGTGCTTCTTTTTACATGCCGCATTGCAATACTTGACCATATTACATTTATTGCAATTATTCATATCGTTACTATTACCCTCCTTGCCACACGCGGCACACTCAGTTGTAGATTCCATGATAGATTAGTAGATAAATTATTTTTTGATGTGCATATGATTATGATGTGCTCAAATTGATTTCTTGTTTGCAATGCAATTATTGAAGATCAAAAGGGTGATATCAAACAAAAGACCGGTACGCTGCAATGGTTATCTGTTGAAGCTGCGTACGAAGAGCTTGTTAGAAGCGTGCAAATCTACTAAGCTAGATGCCCTAGACGGCTCTAATCTAGACGATATCTCTTCTTCTATACGTTCTCTAGTTGTTATTCTGTTCTATCTAATCTACAATCAATTATTATGAGACGAGTCCTCAATCGACTAGTCACACTTTTATTTTCAAATTGT
>Ga0075437_14667_pt1 | contig 13572 bp, 9 predicted proteins | sample MintriMetagenome_FD_74266 | JGI IMG/M metagenome (GOLD analysis project Ga0075437, IMG submission 74266) | Marine eukaryotic communities from Monterey Bay, USA to study complex ecological interactions - Minidiscus trioculatus and... | ecosystem: Environmental > Aquatic > Marine > Unclassified...
TTTTGACACTATTTCCAACCACTTTGCTCCCTGAATTGATAAATGGATTAGTTACAGGGGTATTTGCTTTATCATTTGGAGTAGGAGTGGATGTAATTCTTTGGTCATTTGATGTTGATGACACACTATCTGATACTTTACTAGACGTAATTGTTGCACTAGAACTACTTGCATTATTGCTGCCGGGTATTGCCCTGGCTACTCTTTTAGCATCCAGTTCAACAAATACAACATCCGGTTTGATATCTCTAACAATTTGTCCTGCTAGATCAGCGCTTGCAGATGAGATATGTGCAGTACCTAAGATATGTACAGTTCGTGACATACCACCAGAGTCATATTTCTTTATCCAAGTCGATACTGATGGATCACATAGAGTCTTCGATATTATCTCCTTTTTAGTTGCAATGGTTGCAGTTGCTTGTGCAGATCTCGGTTTGACAATCAGTGATGTTGTTGCTCCTACTAACGCTGCGGTTGACGAACCAAGTACTTGACGTCGAGTAGTTTTACTTTTACAATCATTTATCATATTAATACCATCATATGTTTGTGTTGGTATATCATCATCACCATTCTTCAAATTAATTGAGTATACTGCTGACTGTATCTGTTGTTTTGGCGAGATAATAAATGCATCAATGAATGTCCCTCTCCCACCAAATACTAATGCACAAATAATAATAGAGAACAACCGCAGCATATTACGACGAAGATGAACTATAATAATGATATAACAATTAGTAGAAGTTAGCCTATGACGAAAGTTACTGCTATTCAATTATGAGAGTATAAAGGATACCTCCCCAGTGAAAAAATTTAGAGAGGATCTTTGATTGATGTTTATGGGTATTATGTATTGAGATCTTCTATAATCTAGCAACATGTCCAATTACGGTGTGCCAGATAATAATAATGATAATGGTATGTTACCATATCATCAAACTGTTGGTGTTAGTGGCGGTCAGCAGCCATATTATTCACAGACAAATAATGCACAATATCAACAAACTTCTTATGTTCAAAATTATAATATGATGCCTCCTCAACAACAGATTGTATATAATCAGCCTGGTAATCTACAAGCGTACAATCAGTATCAGCAGTATCAATCCAATGGGCAGTCAAATGTTCAGCAGCAACAGCCTGTTTATTATCAACAACAAATACCTCAGTATAATAGTCAACAACAGCAATACAATCAACAATATCCACATCAACAACAGTATGCAAATTATAAAAATGCAGCTGCTCCACAACCTCCTCCTCCGCCAGTACAAAATACTCACTATAACAATACACACAATACTAATGCAAATGTAGCAGCATCTTTAAGACAAAGTCTTTCTTCTACTACTTCCAACAATAACAATAATAACAATAAGCCTGAAACCAAGTCAAAGAAGAAGGTCAATCCAAAAATGGCAAAGAAGTATTCAGGTAGAGGACTCAAGACAATTACAATCGCAGGGCCAGGCATGCCAACACAACGGTTTAAGATATGCGTAGGTAACCATCCCGATGATATAAAGAAATGGATAGAAGAGCGTAAGAAACGATTTCCTAGAAGAGATGGTTCACATAAAAAGTGTAATACATCTTCTTCTTCAGCAGTAGCTGGGATGAAGAGAAGTAGACTAGATGATGAAAAAGATAACGACGACGAGAATGGTAAAAGACCATGTATTGATAAAAGTACAGTGAAAAGTGATGTAGCCGAATCAAAGAGTGAAGCTGGTGGTTTGTCGTCATTATTAGCAGGATATGGTTCCTCATCGTCTGAGGACGAAGATGAATCAAATAACTTATCGCCCACTGGAAAAGTAGATACAACAACGACACAAGAAGAAGGTGAAGCGAAACAATCTACAGCTACAGAAACGAAGAACACTTCCCCACCTAAACGACTATGTACATACTATCAACGAGGAAAATGCAGACATGGTACCACTTGCAAATTCCTGCACTCTGACAAACCAATCAATAACACTACACAGAACAACAACAAACGACAGTCTCAAAGTGAAAGAGATAAAGCACGGAATCAATATGAACAGGAATTAAAGATATTAGGATTAGCTACACCAAGTCATGGTAGTAGATATACTAGTGGAGGGAAGGTTATAAACAATACAAGTTTATTACATCAATTGTTGGCTCGAGATAAAGAAAGAGAGCGGAGTCTAACTTTGCAATTATTGAGATATATTGTTGATTGTGACTATTTTCAAAATGATAGAAATAATGCGAGTACTAGACAAAGTGATGATAACGATGATAATGAGCAGAGCGGTGGCGAAGATGATAAGGATACTGCAAAAGAACCTACACTAAAGTGACGGATCACTGAACTAGCGGCGAACAGAGTCGGTAGGCTATTCTTATGGACATGAACTTTTCTATTCTCATAAAATGAAAGCTAGTTTATGAAAAGTAGTTTGAATGAACTGGTTGTCTTGCCTGTTGAGCTTCATATCATTGAAGACAACTACGCCTTCACTCACACTAAAATGTATCTTCTTTCACATCTCATGCACTTCAAGATGCTCTCTCTCTCATCATTCTTCTGATCCACCACCATTCCCCTTTGCTGTGTCATAGTTATAATCAACATAATCTTTCCTCTCACAAGCACGGTACTCATCCACTAAACATTGTACCGTCTCCCTTGCTGAATCAAATTCATCCAAATTATCTTGAAACATTGGTTCTCTTCGGTAATTATCCAAGAAGGCATTCCTCCTACGAATCTTATCATACTGATTCAACAATCTATCAAATAATTCTGCCATGGATGTGTGATTTGCCAACATAAAGCCGCTAACTTTGTTTGTACTTGCCAAGAAGGGTGACTTCCGTGCCAAGGCAACCTGTATCGATGCAGGACCCCAAGGGATGAATTTGATCGTCTGACGTTCTCGCATTCGTTGTAATGCCTTATGAATTTGGGTTGGTTCGACATCATTTCCCTGGATAATATTGAGCATTGAAATGTAGCACGATGATGGCTTTCGTGTATTGGCTGAGACCATGATATTATCCGGTTGACATAAACGTCTCATCACATCCAAAACAGTTGTCTTTCGTACTGATGCAGAGTGTGCATTGGTTTGATATGTTGGTGTGAGTGATACCCCATCGGCGGCAGTAGTACTACCCGAATAATAATCTGCAATTGTTAATGGCGTATACCCCGTCATTAGAAAGTGACATCGTGGTGTGGGTATTAATGATGCTAATAATCCAATCAGATCATTATTCATATATCCCGGATAACGCAGTGTTGTAGTCGATGCTGCCATAATTGTTGCTACTAAACTATTCAATTGATCCACTGTTGGATTTTCAATCTTGAGCCTATCAACTGCAATCCTATTCAAGGCTGTATTATCCAATACAACAACAGCATCTGCATTCAATGTCAATCGTTTCAAGGTCAACACCGAATTATACGGCTGCACTACAACATCACTTTGATTTTGACTCCAATTTGGAAAGACAGAATAAGTCTGTACTAACTTCTTTGGAAAATGATCATTCAATGCCTCCAATAAATAACTTCCCATACCTGATCCTGTACCACCTGCTATAGAATGACACATAACAAATCCCTCCAATGAATCGGAATTATCAGATTCTCTGTCAATCATATCTAATACCTTCTCGTGATGTTGCTCTCCTTGACGAAAGCCTGATGCCCAATTATTACCAGCTCCACCACCATCCTGGGCTATGAAAACATTTTCTTCATTGAATAGATTGCGGTATGCGCCCTGACGTGTTAGTTTGTTTACTACACGTGGTTCAAGATCTACCAGCAATGCTCGGGGTACTACGGTGGTATTATTTGATAATTATGAGACACTCACATAGACCATTGCAACACAACACACACACAAACATAAAAACTTACTGTAATGCTCATCATCACTCTGATAAAAGAATACATCCTTACGATCATCAATAAATTGTCCATTATCATTCGGAGTATTAATAGGTAATGATGGGTTACCAATACCATTTGTATTAGCAGTAGAGTGCTCAGTTGAACTCGATATTATGTCATTGGAAAGTGGTGGCACATTTCTTGCTAAACCATCAGGTTGTATCCCATGCTCGAGGCATAACTGCTTCCAAAATTCACCACCTATTTGGTTACCACATTGGCCTACCTGTAATGTTATAATTTCGCGCGGCATCTGATGGTTGTATTGCCGTCAATAATTGACAATACACCCCTATTTTATTTGTAGCACTTTCAGTTTTCAGTTCATGTAGAAGAAAAGGAAGAGAAGGAGGGGAAATGCTTACATGTGGAATAATGACTTAATTGTTGATTTGCAAATTATTGGTGTTGACTGTGTTGATGCCTTATAAATATATAGGAGCAGTTTGATAACTCCTACTCTCTTTTATTTACTGATAATATACCCACAAAATGGTTCTTCCTGCCCGGTCATCGGCGGCCGCGCTACGGTGCATAAGATATACACAAAAATTGGTATCAACACAAACCAACAATTTCACAACTACTACTGTACGACCGCTGATATGCTCTATTAGTAGTAGTTCAACCTTGCCTACCCCTATATCAACGTTGCAATCTTCTTCAATATCAGCACTAAATCTGGGATTGTCTCAATTATCTATCATCCAAACAAACAATACTACACAACGGTCATTATCATCTCTTGCAACTGATACAGAAAAACTTGGAGAGCCAATCACCTTCCTATCATTAAATAATCTACGTGATAATCCAGGTGCAGTGAAGAAGAAACGTCGTGTAGGACGAGGTATTGGTTCATCGAAGGGTAAAACATGTGGTCGAGGACACAAGGGACAAAAGGCTAGAGCAGGTAAGTAATTAGTTCAGGGTGCTTGAGTAAAGTCTAAATTCTATATACTTTTTCTCGACTAACTCACTATCCTTCTTTATATGCAGGTGGCGGTGTCCATCCAACATTTGAGGGTGGACAAACTAAGTTCTACAAACGTTTGCCAAAGATTGGTAAGATGAAGAATGCAAGGTTCAAATTAAAGTTAATACCATTAAATGTTGGTAAGGTACAGGATTATGTTACCATGGGACGACTTATTCCCGAGAGGAGCGATGGGGTATTGACTATGAGAGATTTCGTAAATGCAGGCATGTTCCCTGCAAGTTCTATCAAGAGTGGTGTTAAGTTATTAGGTGATGGGAAAGAGCACGTTAAGGACAAGTTGTTAATTGAGGTACCATGGGCAAGTGAATCCGCCATCGAGGCTATTGAAAGTAAAGGTGGATTAGTAACAACTGTACATTACAATCGATTGGCATTACGGGCACTATTAAAACCACACAAATTCCCAATGAAACCCGAGACTATGCTAGCGCAGGAATACGGAGAAGATGGGGAAGACGAAGAAGATGTTGGAATTGATACGTCAGAGTTTGAGGTACATGATTTGCACTTACTACCAAGAAGAGCACGTCCACCTCCTAAATATATGTCATACTACACGGACTATTCAAAAAGAGGCTACCTTAATCCAAAAGTTCAATTAGAGAGGAAAAAGAGGGGATTAAAAGATCTATAAGTCTAGACTTTAGACAGTCCGAGTATAATAAATAGGTCTTAAAATCAGTATTAAAAGTGTATGTTATGATCCAAAGAAATCTCCCAATTTGCGCTTCTTTTTCTTATTTCTCTGATTCCATTCATGTGTTTCTTCTTTTGCGAGTTGTTTCACAGTTGCTGCATTCAAGCATGAATCGATGTGAGCATTAATATCTACCTTACCACTTTTGAAATATGCTTGGCATATGGGACATTGAATATCTGTACCAAAATCAGTATTAGCGTTTTCAGTTGATGTGATATTGTTGCCAGCTTTTGGGTTGGAAGGAGAAGGCTTGATACCTAAAGAGTGCTCTGGATTAATCTTACTGTTTACCCTCTTCTTTTCAACATGTTCATTAGTAAGTTTTGGGCTGTATGGGTTCTTCACTGGAGATCTTTTATCAGATGATGAATCAGCAGAGACTTTGTCAGTATCACTCGAGCCTTTTGTTACTTGATAGTGGATGATGGATGATTGGTTGTCCTTGCCAATCTGAAAATTTGAACAGCGAACTCCAAGTAGTCTCACTGAGAATGGTATTTTCTTTGTTGACAGTTCAGCTGGTGCCTTGTTCTTCTTGTCGTGCTCTCGTTTTGCATCTTTAAGCAACCGGATAACTATATCAACTAAATCTTGAGCACTCTGTCGCTGATTCTTAGCACCAAATAGAGCAATATCTCTAGTGGTTGCTCTAGTAAGTATGTCAAAGTTTGCGAGCTTGATCTTAAGGGTGATAGTCTTTGGTCGCAAGGACTTCTCTCTCAAGTCTTGAACAAGTGACATAGAAATGCCTTCTAACTTTGTGCACATCTGTATCCAGTCAGATGTAGGGGAGAATGTACGTTCTGTACTTATCCCCTTTCTGTGTAAAGCTTCCTCAGTATCATCACCATCTTCATTAGACTCGCGATGTTTACTCTCAGAATAGCCGATTGATACTCTCAATAGCGACTGAGCTGATGCCGGTTTGAATAGAAAGTAAACTTCTGCTCTCTTGTTGTAAAGATCTTGCACGGTTTCTATATCACAAACACCCCGTAATGTCTTCTCCATCACACGGCCAATACCACAGATCTTGCGTGTCGGAAGAGTTTTTATAAATGTCTTGATATCATTCTCCTCTGACCCAAGAAAGAACTGACCATTCGGTTTATTGATATCGGAAGCAACTTTCGCCAAAAGATAGTTATTACACAAACCAGCAGAGCATGTCAGACCTGTAATATCCTTCACTTTTTGACGTATAGCATGCAGCAATTCTTGAGCAGCTTTGTGAATAACTAATATCGGAAAGCGTTCATGAAGTTGCTGTGTCTGGTTTGTTTGTGATGCCTTGTTTTTGAGTATAGTGTTAATATCTTCATGTGATAAAACCTTATCATCTAAATATATACTCAAGTATGATTCTATATCCATGTATGCTTCGTCTAAGCTACCCATGCTTAGACTTGGATCATACTGAAGCAATATATCTTTGACCTCTGCCGATTTCTTTCGATAGAGACTGAAATCACTCTTTACAAACTTTAGCTTCTCTTTTCCGTTTGACAACTCATCAACAAGTATACTACCAAGATATCCAGGCATTGCTGCTCGAACACCGTATTTTCTAGCAACATAATTTGATGTTGATATCATTGACGTACCACCAACACAAGCAGGAACATCTGCAAGATGAGGGTTGTCTAGGATATGGCAACTAATGAAAAATGAATCCATATCGATTACACAACATGTGGATATTGGCCGTCTTTGACTACGATATCGTTTGAGCATTGGATCAACTATTGATTGTTTAATCTCCTTCCTCCAATCGTTTGTACTTGTAGCATCCTTCTCTTCTAACCGTTCTTTCATTTGTTGTATTCTCTTATTTGAAGCATCATCCATTGCGACTTGTCTCTTCATAAAGTCAGATTTTCCACTCTCTCGTAGTAATATAGCATTAATACGCTGGCGATCAATGCCTCCCATACCTGCCTTATCTGAAGCTGAAATCAGTAGATTCTTTGCTTCATTAGTTGTTGCAGTGTTTGTAGTATGTTTGGTGGTTGTCATTGATGTGTTGTTATTACCCAAACTATCATCATCACTATTATAATATGCCTCTTCCATGATTGTTGACTGTAGCTACTATATAAATTGCAGCCTCTTATTATTAACTAAGATTACTCAGTATATATTAATCACAGAAATCATGCATCAGTCTTGGACTTTCAGTACTGCGCATGCAAATAAGGTGCACCATCAAAATTATTCGATTATGTGTTGTGTTGTGTCTTATGATATATGCTATTGCAATTTATATTGATCGCTGTACTTTCATAGACTACTATTTAAGTACATATATCATACCCTTATTGATATATGATATTGCAATATATATTCATATCACCCTTACTGCAACTTGTCGACTGCAAAACATTCTTGGTCAATAAAAAATCTTCGCAAGTTGTTTCTGGTGTCTCACATTTTGAATACTCCTAGTCGATGTAGGATATTTAATTGCAAGCATCACACTACATATACTGAATTACTAAACCTATTGCACTTCACTACTAAATAGACCTAATAACTTTCAATTATACCGTTTATTCTCTACTTCTTTACCTTAACCTATTACACTCACACTCACACGGTAATCAATACACATATCAATATATCAAATCACTGTGCCATCGTTGTAGGGTCATCCAAGTAATGATTTACTTCCATAAAAGTATCAAGATCTGTATAACCATAGTGTTGAGGAGCACGTGTCGAATGGATGTCCTTACCAGCAAGTTTGCCATCAACAAGATACTCCTTCCCGATCATCTCCTGACACCATAAAATAACCTCATCCATGTGAGGTGTGGCTACCCCTGCAAGCTCTGCTATGCCTCTCTATGATATGAAGAGGTAAGAGATGACATACCATATGAGTTGCAAGTATATGTGAGTAAAAGTGTGAACAAAAGCATGAGCTCTCAAGAAGAAGAGAAGATACAAAACAGCAATACTTACAGTAACAACCAAGCCCATCTATGATATGAAGAGGTAAGAGATGACATATCATATGAGTTGCAAGTATATGCGAGTAAAAGTATGTGAGTAAAAGTATGAACTCTTGATAAGAAGAGAAGATACAAAGCAGCAATACTTACAGGAATGTCTTCTGTGAAATATCTATACTTGAAGTTGGGCTTGAACTTCTTTTTGCCATCCACTTCTACTTCAATCATGGGATGAGTAAGTCCTCGATATCCTTTGTTAGTTCGTAGCATGGTATAAATGTTTGTCTTGTCACCAATGTCATCTCCATAGGATCTTATCATCCATTCCGACACATGATGAAGTGCGTCAAGATGCAGACCGGGATATCTTTGAAGTAGAACTCTCTTCAACTCCATTACCTCGTCGGATACCTTAGCAAGCTTGTCTCCCGTGTACTCATCAGCTCCCTGGTAGAACAGAGGAGGCTCGTCGAATGGCTTTGTAACATCCCTGAGAGAGTAGAAGAAGAGATGATATAAGATATGAGCAAATAGAACCAATGTAGTACCTTACAAACATATACGCATGATAGTACTTACTTGTCACGGTAAAATCCATAGGAGATAGTTGGATGCCATACACTGTTTATGTTCATCAATGTCACAGATAAGAAGTTATCTGCAGGATCAAACACTGGAAGCCTCCCAATGAGTTTGTGAAGAACCTCTGTTACAAAGCCATCCTTTGTTGTTCCATGCATTGGAGATACAATGACTTCAATCTCCTTCTTTGTTCCTAGAACCTCAACCGACTTGCCATACTCTGTGATACGGCATGCCCACTATGTTTGATGTATTGAACATGAGAAGTATATTTAGCATAGATAAAAGATATGAGAAGTAGTAGGCAACGAAGACAGTCTGACTTACTGGCAATGTTTCTAGAGCAAACAGATTGGAATGACGAACGAACTCTGACCCTAAGTTATGTATAGCACATAGATCAAACCCACCCTCACCGGGCATCTATCATATAATAAGATATACGATGATGAATTTAAATGAGCAACAAATACCAGAAGATATAGACAGTGTACACACAATGATGAACTCACAGCGCCAATGGTTACACCTTGCTTCAGATATGGTTTCAATGCTTTGAGATACATCTCATGTGTAAAGGACGGCAATGCAAAGATCACTATATCTAAATCATTTGGAACATCTTCAGCCTTGCCAATCACAGAATTAGGTCTACCAACGATATCATCTCCGAGATCATTTGCACATCGGATACCCTCCTCTGGAATAGCATCACGTAATCGATCGGCCTCCCCCAAGAAGAGTGAAAGTATAGTAACATGTGTATCCTTTGCAGAAATGTATGCTGATAAAACATGAATGGCATTGCCACCGCCGCATAGTAGGACTTTCATTGTTGTTTGTTTGGTATTATCAATCAAATATATTTATCGTTTGTTTGTTTATACTACTGTTGTTGGTTTTGTTTGGATTTATATTGGGAGGATATAATTGTAGTTAGATTATTGTTGTTGTTTGTTTGTTTGTTTGTTTGTTTGGATTGTTTGTATTGGTTTATTATGAGCCGATTGATCAAAAGCAGAAGACTGATCTTTGCATGCTTTTTGCAAAGATCCAATTTTGGTATCCTAAACCAAAAAAAAATGCACAGACGTAAGATTGCTTAGCATTGGGGATTTGTGTTCTCATTGCGGCGGCTGATGGCCACATATCATCCTCTTGAACAAACATATTTCAAAAGGGGATCCTCAGGCGCCGCCGACATCTGAACCCAGACGTAGATTGACAAACAAATAAAAAATAGTAGAATGACAACATTACATCCCAAAGCGGCCATCGTTGCCGACGAGAGTCATAGTCATCACTCCGTCAAGGGAATCTTACTAATAATGTTAGGGTCGTTTTCATTTAGCGTAAGTTGATGTATGATACTTAGGATCTAGATAAGATGTGCATATGATAACATAATATGATAAGATGTGCATGTACATTGCATATTGTACTATGGTTACAATATACCGAACTAACATTTGCATTTTTTCTACATTCTCTACATACAATACAGATCATGTTCTTTTTGGTAAAGATAATGACACAGATGAATACTTTTACACTAGTATTTTATCGTTCGATAGTACAAATTTGCATAAGTTTAGTAGATTTATATAAGAAGAAAGTGAATCCTCTAGGACCTAACGATATCAAAATAAGATTCTACTTGGTAGTAAGAGGTGTATTAGGTGCAGCAGCTGTTATGGCTTGGTTCTTTGGCATTCAGATTTTACCACTACCAACAGCAGTGACGTTACAATTTACAACTCCAGTGTTTGCGGCAATCTTTGCAGTGTGTTTGGTGGGAGAGAAATGGAAGAGAATGGATATAATAGGAGCTGCAGTATGTGTGACTGGCGTATCATTGATTGCAAATGCAAGTAGTGGAAGTGAAGAAGAGGAAGTAGATGAAACAAGCATAATATTGAAAGCTGTGGCTGTTATCATAACGACATTGGGATCGGTATGTGCAGGTGTAGCATATGTATCAGTCCGTTTGATTGGTGATGAAGTAGATGCAGTTGTGATGGTTTTCTACTACGGAGCTCTCAGTCTACCAATGTGTGCAATTGGATCAAAGATTTATTTAGGTGATTGGAACGTTCTTGGAAACTTTGAGACATTCTCCATCAAAGATTACATATTGTTATTATTGGTTGGATTTGGTGGCTATGGAGGACAATGGTTTACGAATCTTGGACTTCAAGTTGAGACAGCAGCTACCGCTACACTTGCCATGTCAACACAAATCGTTTGGTCGTTCATTTTTGAGTTTCTCTTCCTTCATGAAAGTATCAATATGTGGTCACTGTCGGGAACCATTCTCATCTTGGGATATATGATAGTCATTGGGATATTAAAGCTAGTTGAGAGTGACAGTGGGCATAGAGCCAAGCAAATAGACATAGAAGAAGGAATAGATGATGAGGGAGTTCTTTTAGAACCGAAGCCAATCGATTATGGCTCAATATCACAAACTGCAGCTGCTCAGTGAAGCAATATACGAAGAAATAGTATATATAAAAGTATAGAATGTAAAGATATTGTACATCTTAAAGATACCTTGGACTTTGGTCTCCAGTATCGTAGGGTAAACCCTGATAAAAGAAGTTGCTAATCAATTCATACGCGATCTTATCATATCAAAGAATAGTTCATCAGCGAGATATCCGCTTCCATTACCTTTCACTGCTGAGGATACCTTTACTTTGATTCAAAGATACCTCAGTAGACTTTGAGTCTCAGTATGGTAAACTCCGATAACGAAGTTGCCAATTGATTCATACGTCTTATCATATGAAAGAATAGTTCATCTCATCAGCGATATATCCACTTCATTCTTTCATTGGGTATCATAGGCTCCTCTATGTACATTCTCATACTCTTTTGAGCTAGAAGAATTCCAGGATACCTTTGAGCAAAAAATAAGTGATCCTCATAAAAATGAGAACACCAAACCAAAGATGCTCTCACAATAAATTGCCGATCAAATAATCATACAACCAAAACAACATATATAGAGACTTGATAGAGATATATACTTTTCGAGTAGAGATAGTGCAGTTGTGGACTGTGGACCGAGATACCACGCTAGTAAATAACAATCACATAAAAAAGATTTTAAAATGACATCTCGACTACTTCAAAATATTACCAAGGCAGGAGTACTAGCTGGTGGTATCGCTGGAGTAAGTCTAACATATCGGTATGAAGAAGTAAAGAAAGTACAATCCAACTTACCAAAGACCGAGCTTTGGTCATTCAAGAACTCCAGTACCAAAGAAGATAAGAAGAATGTAGTTATAGTTGGCGGCGGAGTGGTAGGTGTTACAGCAGCGTATAAGCTTGCAACTAATGGACATAAAGTAGTACTGTTAGAACCCCGTAGTCAACCGGGGAAAGAGTGTAGCGCCTGTGCTGCTGGTGGTATGCAGAAGAGCAATCCAGTGGTTGACAGAGGAACATGGATAGCGGTTACAAAGTCATTCATTCCAAGTTATATCTTTGGAGATAAACATGAACAGTACAAGTTCTTTCACATTGATTGGTTGAAATCAATTACAGATCCATTCTTTTTGAGATGGTCTTTAAAGTTTACAAAGACAAGTCTTTTCCCATGTTCTAATCAGGAGTACTTACAAAAGGAAATGTTAAAGTTTACTGATTATGCAGTTGATGATATGATTGATCTAATGTCAAAGAAGAGAGATCCAATGTCAAAAGTAAGTGGCTACAATCCAAATGGAAGCCTCTCACTGTCATATGATCCATTACCTAAAGAGGAAAGTACTATCAAAGTAAAAAATCCAGCGGCGGCTGGCAAGACATACGAACCAAGTAGACAAATCATCGGCAAAGATATTACAGTCCATGAACCTAGTATTCTTCATCAAAAGGTCCAACCACAATCTGCCAAGCATGAATATATGTCAAGAGCAGCAAGTAGTGAGAGGTTCACGGAAGAGTTGGCAAGAAGATGTGAAGAGGATTCGAATCTAGATGTCACTTTCTTATACAATACTCGTGTAGAGGATGCTAATACTACAACATCTTCTGGTGAGAAGTGTAGAGTCACACAACTCTCGACCAATAGAGGAGTAATCGATGTCGGAGATGCTGAGGTATTAGTTGCCGCAGGGGCATGGTGTCCAAAGATTACAGCTCACTTGGGTTTATACTGTCCAGTTTATCCTCTAAAAGGTTATGCCATGTCAATTAGCGCAAAGCAAGTACTCGCATCAACATCACTTAAAAAAACCGACCTGCCTAGTCGTATTGTATCAGACAAGTACATGTACACATCAAGATTGGGTACGAATTACTTTGTTTGATCTTATGTTTTACTAAGTCACCTAGGCGTTGCTCTATCTTGTCTTGCCTCTTCATGGTGTTATTACTG
>Ga0075437_14657_pt1 | contig 13552 bp, 8 predicted proteins | sample MintriMetagenome_FD_74266 | JGI IMG/M metagenome (GOLD analysis project Ga0075437, IMG submission 74266) | Marine eukaryotic communities from Monterey Bay, USA to study complex ecological interactions - Minidiscus trioculatus and... | ecosystem: Environmental > Aquatic > Marine > Unclassified...
GTGGTAAGAGTATAGCAGGTGAAAAGAGCATTGGCGGTGCAATTGATACAGTGATTGAGACTATCGACAACACCGCTGCTACTATTGCCAACACGATGTTGTCGAAATCGAGGTCTCGTGCCTCCAAGGCGCCTACTTTTAGTCAGCCCATGATGAAAGAGATTTGATTTACAGCTCCTGCCGCACTCGTATCTTCGTATCTTTTCATAACACACACAAACACACTTCTTTTGGAAAACTTCGGATGGCAAATGCCTTCGCCCACATCACACTTCATATGCACACCTTCACTATTTTTGGGCTATGGTTGTTTGGATAATAGCATTGTAATGTTATAACCAACTATTACTGTCTGATATACTTATTTATACTCTGTAGTTCTAGTACATAACGCATCCAGCATCCACAAATGCACCTTAATTATTTACCCGCATAAGATGTGCTCATTTTTCCACCGGCGGTCGGTCATGTAGCTAGCATCTACTTATAAACCACAACAATACTTACATAGAGGAGGATAGACAATCTTTCTATTAGACAAACCGAATGTGTAATTGGCTGAGACAAGGGAAATTCGGACCTCCCAGCCATTTCTGTATTTGGCGATCGAACCTGTATTTGCTAAATTAGTTTTAATTCTTCCCGTCTCAGCCAGATCTCTCCCCTACCCCAACTCATACATACTTCTTCTACAATTCGGCCGCCCTTATCAATATCATCATAACAATAGTAGAATGGCAGAATGTTTATATTGCTATACAAAGGCATCTTTACTGCAATAGAACTGTGGTGGCGATAACAATTGCAAAATAGTAGAAGGACCTCTCAAAGACTCTTGCGACACTTCAAAATGTCGTCTTCTACTCATAACAGTATTGAAAGTAGTGACGGAGATGATAGTATAGTATCATCAAGCTCCACCTATTCACTGCAAATAAATTCTTCAGACTCAGATGACGAATCAACAACAATATCATTAGATGACGATGATGATCTATCACTAGGATTCCCAATTGGACATATAACAACTCTCGCCGAACTTAACGAATTGCAATCTCAAAATCTAAATGATAAACTTAGCATAACATCCACTGACCAATCAACGATAAACCCATCAATACTACCGTCATATTTCTTCTGCCCATTATCACAAAGAATAATGATTGATCCAGTAATGATAGTACCAACAGGAAACACATATGAACGACGTGCATTACTTCGTTATTTTATTATATGTTATCCAAATTATCACGACCCGTACGATATTAATAAGAAACCATTACATATATACAAAGATTTAAAAGAAGATACACTTGTAAAGGGTTCAATCGATAAAGCGAGGAAGGATGCGTGGGTTAGGTATGTATTAAACTATGAAGAAGAAAGTGGAGAAAATGCAAATAATGTTGCAATTAGTGATACCAGAGAAATAATACCTGATGAAGTGGAAGAATATTCAACACAAATACAACATTCAGAGGATAGCTCGAAAGAGAGTAGTGACAACGAGGATATACCAAAGTCGCAGTCTCCCCTTGCAGACGATCAATCACAAACAACTTCATATAATAAATTCATAAGCTACATGAATTCATCAACAGATATCAATACAACAACAGATACAACAACAGCAAGAACCTCGGAGTCTAATCATGGTTGGCAAGTACCTCTGGGTGTACATAAGGTTATATGTTCTAAAGGATTGACCGTCACAACTGATATACATCGACGATCGAATGTAGTAAAACGAAAAATTATTAGAAAGTCATTAGCTACTTCTGATACTTCGACGACAAAAGAGGGTACAAAGAAGATGAAGATAAAACGAATCAAGAAGAAGAAACAGTTTAATGTCAAAACTACTACCAGTATAATTACACGAGATCTAATACTGCTACCAGGAACTTATGTTGATATACTGGAAACATGTATACACGGAGGTCGAGTACGAGGGAGAATATCATTCGAGGAAGAGGTATTAACCGAAGTTGATAATGAGTTATTGCTAGCCTGGGAAGAGGAAGAGGTGCGTAATCAATGCCGCTTGGATAAGCAAGAAAATAATAACAGTCCAAGTAAGAAGAAGTTGAGTAAAGCTATATTGTCTCCATTACATCACAAGTCAAGTAAAGATGGTCATGAAAAAAACTTGCCATTTGCGTCTGAGTTATTTGACAGTATACCAGTACAGCAAATGAATAAAGGCCAAAAGAACAAGTCGAGTACATCATCTACTGACCAATCGTCATCATATTTGACAACAATCAAGTACAATGGTTGGATCACTTTATCATGGGCAGAAAGTGTAAATGATTCTAACGAAGAAGATAAAGGTCCATTAACTCAAGCGATTCCTCTGGGAGTATACCGTTTCTTTGTCCAAGGACACGAGAGTACAGCAGCAGTATCTGGGTCGACAGTGAAGCAACTACCTCTATATGATGCATCAGACAGTGATCAAATCATTGATTTCTTAGTACATAATCAGTGTTTGGAAGTTGTAGAGACTCAGGTAAAGATACGGAAGAAAACAGACGGACAAGATTCCAATAGTCCCGAGAGTGAACAAGTAGTACGAGCAAGATGTATTATACCAGTCATCAAATCCTCATTATCGGCAGAAGACTTAGCAACAGGGAATATTGATAGCAAGCCACAACAAAAGTTTACATCTGGTTGGATTACTCTTGTAGGTCAAGGAGAAGATACCTCAGTGATACCTATTCCATTGGGAACTTATACTGTAACGAGTGATGAGCCACTATTGAGCTGTGATTTTGGCTCAAATGTCAAGTCAACTCATGAACCAGGTTCAAATTTTGAAGTAGTCAATACAAGAATTGAGTTTGAAGATGATACTAGAACGATGAAGTGCAGTAGTTGTGGCAGAGAGGGAAAATATCACACTATTGCAGTTCGTGCGTTAATCGCCACTGGAGGGTATGCTACCATTCTATTATTACCGGTAGGTGGTGTGCAAGGTCACGATATAAAACTTTGTGTATGTGGACAATTAGTACAACCTTTATCATACGCTAAACCGGCACCGGTATGAGCGTATACAACCAACTCCCAAGTTGCTTGATACAACATAGCAGAATGACTCCTCGGTCATTAGGGTATCCCTTTAGTAATTTGGCTGACCACAACCTATACCACAACCTATAGAATCTATAAAAGTAATACAGTAATATGATTCATACAGTAGGATAATAGCAATACTATAAAGAGAGAAAGACTAGGGAGTTAATTTCAATGCTTTCCAGGACTTTATTTTGGCGATAGAACCACTCTAAGCACTAACCTACTAGATAAGTCAATAGATAGCACAATGGCGGCGCCAGAAGAAGGCCGAGAGGCACTACTAACATTGGAGATATCCTCTATAACAGAGCTGGTTAGTGCGCAACAACGTATGCGAGTACTCGTGATTTCAGGTGTACGTTTAAGTAGTCTACAACCCAATCAAAACAATGTTGATGATTTGCAACAACATCAAATTTATACCAATGGTAGTATTAATGGGAAGTCATCTACACTTACATTTCCTATTAGATTATGTGCACCTGCTACTGCTGATACTAATATAATCAAGCGGGGGAAACTACAGTGTACCAATACACAACAAAGTACATCATTCCATAGGATACTCGCTGCTCTTCGTCGAGGTAAAAATAAACTTGTACTACGAGAGTGGAAACAGGGTGCTTGTTGGTGGAATTTGAACATGAATCATGATGTACACCAACAAAGAAGTGAAGAAGATGTTGAAATTATTGATCATAGTAGACTTCCTATACTACGAAGAGGTAGATATCAAACACATGAACAACATAAAGATGCCATATCGGATATTGACACAACAACATTGTTGGATACAACATCAGCAGTAGCAACTACTCAAACAACATTATCAATGGCACGGGCTGAAGTAACAGGATATAGATTGGCAAGATTAGCAATGAACTGTCATCATGAGAATCGCGTATATATGCCAGAAGTTCTTTACTTCTCACACGACGATAACAAAGCACCTTCAATACTAAATCTTTCAATACAAAACGACTTTACAAGTTGTGATAATGATCAATACAATAAACCCTGGGCATTAATGTCATATTATGAATATGGAGTTAATAATGAAGACGAGAACCAATTATATGAAGAGATAATAGAGATTGAAGTGGATACTGAGATTAAGAAGGAGTTTAACTTTGATAGTATGATAACAAATGAAAAGCATGGTTCAATATATACTGATGCAACAAGAAACTGCTCTACAACAACTACAAATGACAGAACACGCCCCTGTTATCATTTCCCAACAACAATGATCAAAATACGAAATGAATTCGGATTCCAAGAGCCTCATCCACGACATGGTCGAGTACCTATAGACGAATGTTTGGGTTACTCGAGGATGATACTGGATGATGTTGTTATGCCTATACAAGCTTACTTTTTTATGTTGGATGGTAATAGAGAAAACATCGACGACCATCTAACATCAATTGTCTGGTGCAACTCTAATCAGGGCGGGACAAGTCCATTTCAGTATCATGATATGATCACAATATATCGGCAAGCGTTACATCAGATGTCTATCACTATGCATGACAATCATGTAAAGGGTACTAAGATTGATGAAAGAATGAACACACTACTAAACATGGTTGGTAAATGCATCAGTGCATTAGAATGTGAATGGGAAGGAGAGTATGATGGGAAACCACCACCTCTACCTCCGGTATTGTGTCATATGGACTTGCAACCGCAGAATTTAGCATTTGGAACTACTGATACCGATGTTATCAGCAAAAATGACGAAAAGTATAATACCAAAGACTGCTTTGTTGCATCTGTAATGGATTGGGAGGAAGCATGTTATGCAGACCCACGATTTGAAATCTTACTAATTTGCCGAAAAGTGTTGGCAAATCTAGATCAAGCTGAGGAGTTATGGCAAGCCTACTCAACTCGTATCAAGCAACTTAACAGCTCATTTACTGTCGGCCCTCTAACTCCATGGCTCAAGTTAGAGACTGTGCATAGTATATGCACTCTTTTACTTCAATCAATGGATTTACTTGGTGGCGGGAGAAGTCCATGGGAGACGAAGCCAGATTTGTGGGGGAAGATCGATAGAGAGAGGCAGCGATTAGTGAAGCTTGGTTGGCTTTTCTGTGATGGTATATAAATTGCTAAAAGGATAATCATTGCTAAAGGATAAATAAAGCACATGCAATCTACTTACGTCATTTAGAGTTCTCAGAAAAGGTGGGAATGTACCGGGTCATTATTTCTTTCGGGGGATACCATCGTCAATCAAGAGGCCATTAATACTGCATAGGCTTGCTAATACATCTCCTCTCTGGCAAGATAATTGCCTAACTCGCCACGCTATTTGATGTCGATAAACGATTAATTACTTCTGATGATACTGCAAAAGTAGATGCAAGCAATGAATAACTAAAACCATGAGCATTCAATGTAAGGACCAAGAGAATGATGAAGATATGATCACAACAACATCACCCTTTTGTAGAAATACAATGAACAGGAATTGTCTCGAACTACACGAAGGCAATTCTCAATCTCAACATCATACTCATACTTGCATGGCAGTAGAACAAGAACAATCATTGAGTAATGCATCAATACCAAATACTATCCAAGTGCCTCGTCGTGATATGAAACAACATCCGATAATACAAGGTGAGTTATGATATGATAATCAATGATACGCATCCTGACACACATCGTGCTCTACGTCCTTCTATCCTTTGTTCATTATTTCCGATCTCTTCATTATTGTCGACCACTAATCTCATGACATCTACTCCCCTTTTGTTTAAGATTCTCACCAATATCATCAGTATCAGCAGAGAGAATATCCTGTCGAATCATCCATGGAAGCGCTTCTGTTGCAGCGTCTCTCTCAAGAAGAGAAAGATATATTACTACAGAAACTATTGCATGATAGACGAGAAGAAACATCCTTGTCTACCGCCGGACAAATAACGAGAAGGGAAATGGATATACTTAATACCCAATCGGGTATACTAGTATCGTATAAAGAACAACTAGAGAAGACCCCATCCCCTGACCACCATTTTGACGAAGATACTTTGGCTTTGCAATTAGGTATGAAACAAAGCAGAGACGAGTGGCAAGATTATCAAAGGAAACAAAATCAAGCTAGTGCAATAGACGATGCACTTTTAGAAGAGATAAAGGCTAAATCTCTCAAATATGAATCGAACATACTTGAGGATGAGGAGCAAATACTCGAGGAAGCCAAGAAAAGATCATTGATATATTGTGATTCGAAAGAGGAGAGTTCTTTAATTGAGCAAGTCAAGCGTGCTTCACTTAAACCCCCATCAATTGACTCTTCTAGTTTGATTGACGAAGCTAAACAAGCATCTCTTGCGTGTGTCGAGCGTCAGATGACTGCAGAAACTGTATCGTGTTCAGAGTCAATAGAAGAGTGCGATCGTAAGATGCCTGCCAGAGAATTGTAAAGGAAGTATTAATGTGTAGTGTCTTTGTTAACTATATTTCAAATCTATTACTTGAATGGTATTCGGATGACTTTAAGCATCATTAAATCTCTACGTTACTTCTTTTCATAAGCCAGTCCTCGTTTATTCTAAGAGTCTACATATACTTAGATGCTCTTTTCATTCTCTTGATCAATTCAACAATCTCTAGCATCGTCCCATTTGTCTCTGTAGTGATTGCTTTGTATATCCCTATTAAGTCCGATCTTGAAAATAGCTGTCCCTACTTCTTATTAACCTGATCCTTGACTGCTCCTGTAACTCGATCTGTCAATTTGTACTCGCCATTCAACTCGACAACCTTATCAACGCTAACCTCAATTAAGCCTCCAACAGCTCCTAACAAGGTCTCGGTGCCGCCTACCAAATCATATTCGTCGTTCAAGTCTTCCACTTTGTTAACAACAGGTCGACTTTGGACACTGCCTCTCCGGCTTCTGTGTCCTTGGCCTTTTCTAACATCTTTCCTAAGAACTTGAATGTGGAATCAAGTATCTTGTTGTCAGATTCAAATTGTGCAACGATGTTGTATGCATTCAATGCAGCGAGAGAAGCAGTATCTACTACTTTCTTAGGTGATGTTGTGGTAGATGATTGATCAGCATCAGCTTTTCGGGATAAATAATTGCACGTGGATGCTCCTACAACAGCAAGGATAGGACCACCCATTACAAGACCGGCAGCTCCTCCCAATAAACCCGCTGTAAACTCAATAGTTGCTTCATTGATTGGTACAATACCTAATTCTCCTGATGATTGTTTCACACCTTGCTTATTTGCAACAGGTACTACTACTTTGGGTTGTAAAGATACGGCAGCTGCAGATACGGTGACGAGAGGATCAAAGTCTGCACACTCATCCAACTGCCCATCCTTACCCATGTAACATTCATCATCAACGATAGGATCATTAGTCAAAGGAGTAGCATAAGCTGGATTCTTGAGTACTGGGGCATCAAAATCGGTATCTTCTGTGGCCGTACTCTGCCTCTTTGATACAACCGGTTGTTTAGCAACAACTGTGATGGGAGTGATTGGATCAAAGTCTACACACTCATCCAACTGTCCTTCCTTGCCCAGGTAACATTCATCATCAACGATAGGTTCCTTTTTCAAAGGTCCACTTGAACTTTGAGGATTGTTGAGAACTGGTGCATCAAAGTCGATATCATCCTCCAACTGTGTAGATGTTGCTAAAGCATTATCAATTGCATCGTATGCAATTTTAGCCTCAAGTAATGTACGCTGGAATTTATCATGATCTGTGGTATCAGAAGAGCTTGTGGTAGGTGCACCGAGTTGTTCTAAATAAGATCCATCAGAAGCAGCAAAAAGTTGTTTCGAGTGTTGTGATCTTTGGATAACAGATGAGCGGCCAACTTGAACAAAAGCAGAGGTGAAAGTGGCCGTAGACGTTAAGATAGCCAATGCGGCTAATGATGAGGTATTGTTTACCATGATTGATTGTTCAGTATATTTTGGTGGAGCTGTAGGAGGTATGGTAAAGTTGATTTTGGCAGATGTTTGCAAAAAAAAGATTTTGTAATATCTTTTGGTCTTGGTATCCTGAATGAGACCAAGCCTCTAAAATAGGTATGGCGGCGGCATATTGAATACTGACAATGTCAGACGATAAAGCAACCAGCCCAACAAAGGAAGAAGAGCAGGTGAGAGTAGAGGCAGAAGCTGAGAGAATTGCTGCAAATATTCTGTTTGTCGGGATGAGATGATACCCGAGATATGTTCAACACTTTTTTCCTTATTATTATATATTATGTGACTCTCCTACTGAACTCTTCTCATAAAATACCTATACCATACATATTATATACTAATACAGGAACCAGTTAGTAAGAAAGTAAAGACAGGAAATATGGAACAGAGTGGAGATAATGAATGGCCGGAGGCATGGCTTATGCCCGATGGAGATTGTGAAGATCAAAAGAAACTAAACAAATTGGAACCCAACGTTCCTGTTACTGTTCAAGAGTTGAAGGATCTTGGTATTTGGTAAGTGTGTGTTTAATAGTGCACATAATTTGCTATATCAATAATGTATTCGTATATAATTTACATGTTCCATGATGTAATGTGTGTGATGAATGATTTGTTTGCAATTAAATGTTAATATCCAATAATTATTCATGAACCGGCCTTCTCATATTATATACCTTACAAATACACAACAACAGCTACTGGAAACTTGATGCATCCGCATACGATTATCCAAAAATCTCTGTACCTTGGGATCCAAAAGATGCTATCGATCCTAACTTAACCAAAATTCGTGATGATCGTGGATATTCATACGCTGATATTATTACTGTTCATCCTGATACATTACCCTCATATGAAACAAAGGTAAAGGCCTTCTTTGAAGAACATATGTAAGTCTGTTATCATAACACCTTTTGTGGAGGTTTGTGGTGCTTCCTCTCTTGATTCTTGACTAATTCTTCTTGATTCTTGGCTAATAAGTCACGACGCTGAAGAAATCCGATACATCTTGGGTGGGTCCGGATTCTTTGACGTTCGTAATAAGGATGATAAGTGGGTACGTATTCATATCAAAGCGGGTGATTTGATGACATTACCTGAAGGTATTTATCATCGTTTTACTGTCGATGAAGCGGATAGTATCCATGCAATGAGGTTGTTCATTGGTCAACCAGTATGGACCCCATTCAATCGACCATGTGAGGATCATGAAAGTCGTAAGAAGTACGTGGAGGGATACTTATCTTAAATAAGAACAAATAGTGTGTTGGATGGAGCAGAGCAGTTCAAAGGGGGTTATTGAATGCTACATGAGTAGGGGGTTTATGATACTGAGTGATTTTGTGCTATGAAGTGCATGTCAATAGTGGTGCTGACGCACAATACAATGAGCTATAAGCTAAGCCTGATCCCTTAGAAAGTCTCTTGTATCTCTTCCTGCCTCCTTGAACATGCCGACTTATTGCATCTCGACCGGATCTCCCCTGTCTTACAATCTTCCACCAATTACACTCTCTTTCACTTTCATGTGATTATCAAGATTGAGACTTAGTCGGCAGAAGTAGTCTTTGAAGACTTGCTGCTGCTCTTGTTTATCAACTCTTCAGATAACTTCCACAGTTCCTTCTGCAAATCCTCTCCCAATTCTTCCATCAAAGCTACTCCATCTTTCCAAACAATACCATCTTGATACATTGATCCGCTCTCTATATTATCTTCATCCTCAGTGGTTGCGAATACTATATTTAATGCACCCTGTTGAGTACTCCGTTGAAATAATCTCATTATTGGTATCATTAACATCTTTTTATATATTGGCACATGTACATTCCGTCCTAGTTGTGATACACAAAATCCTGGTGATACTGCTATTGATACTATGTTGGATGGTAATCGTTTTGCTAATTCACGACAAGTTAACATGTTCATCAGTTTACTATCACAGTATCCAGTGGGAGCAAAGGATTTCTTCTCGGCTTCTCTTTGTTTGTATATAAAGTCTGGCTTTTGTATATTAATCTTTCCAGATTTACATAGTGATGAGGATACGATAACTATTCTACTATCCGATTGTTCCATTTGAGGTATGAGTGATTGAATTAGTGAAAAGTGACCAAGATGGTTTATACCAAAGTGTGCTTCGTATCCATCTTTTGTTGTTTTATTTTGTTGGTTGGTATCATCGTCTGGTATCCACACACCTGCATTACATATCAATGCATATATCTTTTCATCTCGTTCTTTAATATCTTGAGCAAATGATTGTACCGATTGCAATGATGCCAAATCTAACTTCCTACATTCTACAATGGATGTATTTGATTTATGTTCTCTAATCTTAACTGCGGCTTCCTCTCCACTATCAGTATTACGACATGCAAGTATAATCTTGGCACCAAAGGAACTTAATATCTTGGCAGCCTCTGGAATACAGATGAATAGAATTGATTATTATACATAGAAGTTTGCAAAGACATAGACAATCAAATTAATTCACATATTATAACATTAGTTCAAATAAAACACCTCAATCTAGAGACTACACATGGAACACACAAAGAAACAATACAAACATACGGACTTACCGTACCCTAAGCCTGTATTACCCCCCGTTATTATGATAGTTTGATCTTTAGTAATCAATTGTTTAGATGGTATTGAAAAGTGTGTTATCCAAGATTTTGATATACGTCTACGGAGTAGATATGTACTTGCTGCAGTTAGGACACTACCGATTGCAATTGCAGTTGATGTCATGGTTTATTATCGTCGCTTTAATCAGCGGGAATGAGTTGGCGATCTTAATTCCTCGGGTCATTCTAATCGTCGGGCTGATATCTCACACTGTCCGGTAAGAGACATTCCACCTTTATCATCAAACACCACTTCATTGCCTAATGTTCAGCCTCACGATATTGAAATATATATACGGAGTAGTATGGATATACGCATAAATGCATTCAATATCTAAGATTATTCGAGGTCGTTTTGCAATAGGTGAGAATGAGAGAAATTTCTCTATGTGCGACTCGTTTTGCAATGACTACTTTGGGCGCTGATTGATTACTACTGAATGATTGATATGTATACTTCCTTAATATGCGCTTTCAATATGTTTATACTAACACACGCTTATATCGTACCCCCTTTTACACAGACGCATATAAAATTATGAACTAGCCCACTCCCTATACAATAAATATGTTCAATATTAATAACCTAGCACGGCGTGCAACAATAAGTCTAACCGGAGGAAAAGACGACGATAATAATGAATTATATAAACATAAGAATTTAGCACGAAGAGCAAGTTTATCGAATAATCAACATAAACGTGCAATTGAACGTGCCAATCTTACTCGAACTCCTAACACTAATAATAATGATAACAATAGAAGAAGAAGTGGTAACAAAATAATACGGAATGGTATAGTAAACAATATGCGATCAAGCTTTACATCGTCTAAATCTACTGCACAATCAACACAAACTTCTACTTCATTATATAACGGGTATAAATTACCAAATTACGATACCTATAACAACAATCATCAACATCAACAACAAACTAATAATAATAATGATAAAGAAGAATGTTGTGTTGATCCATTAATGTATAGATTACAACATCAACAATCAATACTAAAAGAAAAACATGATAGAAGAAAGTTAAGAAGGAGTATATCAGATGGTGAGATTAAGGAACGTGATCCATTTGATTTATGGGGTACCTCGAGTGATGAGGGTACTACATCAACTTCTAATGATAAAGGGAGTGAAAAAGATAAGGGTCAAGATGTGGCGGATGATATTATTCATGATATAATTCATGGTCATAATAAAAATAGACAACCGGAAGTTGTAGATGTTGCCGGATGGGGAGGTAATTGTAGTGACGATGATGAACACGAAGAGAATAATAATATTGGTACACCAGATTGTTCAGGGTGGGAAGGATCAAGATCTACTGGGGGGGATTTAGAAGAGGAAGAGGAGGAAGAAGGAATGTATATAGATTATGGTAGTGTCAAGACAGAAGAACGGAAACGATTACCACAGTACTTGTTCACTCCGCCTGAAATGGGTGGCGGGTTAGATCGAATAAGGAAAAGGCAAACTAGTCAAAAACATGATGTTGAAGAAGAAGAACAATATGAAGACGATGAGAATGATGATGATGATAACTCAACATATACACATACTGGACTATTTGTTGACTTTGGTGGGATTGTACCACAAGACGATATCCCCACTGGACAGCACAAGAGTAGCAGAAGAAAAAGTCAATGTACATCCGATGCACAAATCCATACTAATTCACATAGAAGAAGACAAAACCGCGAACGAAGTAATTCAATAACATCAAGGGGAAGTTATAAAAGTCTTCATTCCGACTTATCATCTGTTACCAACTTTACCAATTGGCCTAATGATGATGATGATGATGAAGATGAGAATGATTACTTTGATAATTATGAAGAAAGTAGAGGGTATGAAACATCCGAAGGAACGTCAAAGAATCGAAGAGCATCACTTGCCGAATTGGAGGATATATTATCAAATTTGGAAAAGGAGGCATTAACGCCCACTTCTTCATTGTATGATAATACAGCAAAGCAACAAGAACAGACCAAAACTGCTGCTGTTATTGATAAGTCGTTACAAATACCGTCCATGTTATCACCTGGTGGTCAAGAATCACAACAACAGAAGAGCAATGAGTCTCAGCAAAAGAAGGTATCCCCAACCCCCTCAGTCAAATCAATAGCAACAACTACTACTACTCAAAGAAGATTAACCCTATCCAAGGAGGAAGAGAATGATCCACGTCTATTCCAATTAAATCAATCGTCAATTGAAGAACTACAAATAGAATTATCTAACATGCAATCCCAATCAAAAAGTAATTTAGAATTGTCTTGGGGTGATACTGAACGTATGAGATGTGAGGTAACTGAATTGGATGATAAGATTACTGAAATTAAGAAGAAGTTGGATGATGCCAATAACAAGTTAGTTTCTTCTTCTTCAAGATCTTCTTCATTTTACCCACCCAAGCATACTACACGGCACTTTGTTGAAACAAACTTTGGCACTTCGAAATCGGTATGTCCACCCCGAGTGAAGTTACGCCGTCGTCGACGACGAACAATTGAGGGTGGTAGTATGAGATTTAGTCAAACCGTCGCCGGGAGCTTCGTTGCCAATGCAGATAGTTTGTTAGGTCTTATCGAAGGAGGAGAAGAAACTAATGATACCATTGATAGATTGCCCAAGAGTATAATAGACTTGGCAAATATACGACCACAACTTAATCGACGATCGATAAGTTCCCGTTCATGCGGGGACAAGTCTCAGGAGGAGGAGGAATTACTTGGTGATTCATTAGATGATAGTAATGAAGTGAAGTCTTTCTGTACTGCACCGGCCAAGTCATCATTTAAGGCTGATAAGTATAGTGCCGAGGCACTTCGAGCATTACTCGATGCTGA
>Ga0075437_13983_pt1 | contig 13503 bp, 9 predicted proteins | sample MintriMetagenome_FD_74266 | JGI IMG/M metagenome (GOLD analysis project Ga0075437, IMG submission 74266) | Marine eukaryotic communities from Monterey Bay, USA to study complex ecological interactions - Minidiscus trioculatus and... | ecosystem: Environmental > Aquatic > Marine > Unclassified...
TATTATTATACTTATCAGGTAAAACTATTTCAGTTATTACTTTTCCTATTATTCTTGTGGGAGGACGAAAACGTCCTTCTTTAGCTATGTTATGTTGTTCATTTCTTATTTTTTGAAACCATTCGCCTTTAGACGAATCATTATTGTTCAAACGATCAATTACATCTTTAGGAAGATATTCATCAACAGTTTGCAGTAAGGGATATAGACGGCACATGATAACTTGTTGTTGTTTGTGTTGTCGCGGTGGATGGTATTGCCGCGTAAGCTATTCAGCCGACGGCGGTATTTAACGTGCAGCGCTTGGTATATCCGATATATATTTATATACCAATTACCAGATTGTTAGTATCTTCGCACTTGATGAGGTTTGCAATAGACTTTTATCATTAATTGGCTTTGTGTGGGAGTTGACTAACCGGCGTACCCATGGCTAGTAATAATTAATATTAAACTTCTGACGTTGATATGATGTATAACTTATACAATATAATGATATAGTAATTAGATTCTATGTATATCCTCTCTAGGGGTTGAACTTACTTCAGCATTTAAGCCAGGTACAAAAGAATTCCTGAACCTTTCAATTAGCGTGGACTCCCAACTGGTGAAAATGAGATTCGCTTAGAGCTAAGTACTAGGTCCTAGGTGATATAGAGCCCCAAATAGTTGTCAGAATTGGATTCTACATGTAAAAATGGGTTAGAAACAGTATTGCTAACATTGTTTATCTCAATATGATGAGCCCTACACAAATTTGGCGAATACTCGTTGGGAGTCCACGCTAACTGGAAGGTTCAGGAATTCTTTTGTACCTGGCTTATTTATTTGTGTTGAGTGATGAGTGGTTTTTAATAAGTACCCCAAACGGGCCCCTTCGAAACCTATTTGACCGATGTTGGCCCATGACGGCTTTATCTAATCTAACGGCTGCATCATAATATACAATCATGGCTGGTGCTGCAAAAGTTCTTGAGAAATATGAACAAGCAATTATAGATGCGTGTGCTAATACAGGGAATCGTGATTTCTTTTATACTGCACCTGATAACGATGGAGGAGGATTTGATCCACTCTACTATTTATTATGTGAACCTCGAAATAAACGTCGAACTAGAAGAAATAGAATAGTAGCAAAACTAAGACGTTATGGATATAATAAAGACGGCTCTAAGATTAAACACAATAATAGTTATACAATAAATGAGCCAATAGATAATAATAATAATGATGCACAAGCATTACCACCACCAAACCCTCCATCACAACAAAATAATACCAACCGTGTTGATAATATAGAATCACGTGATGATAGCGAGGATAATGATAATAGTGGTAGTGGTAGTATTGATAACGACAGCGACGATAGCGAAAGAGATGATATGTCTACATCGTCAATAACAGTATTTGATAATAATAATGGTGGTGATATGGATTGGGACGTTGAAATTGAAGATGATTGCAATAATGAAGTTACATCACCTAGAATAATAACAGTAGAATATACAGAAGCAGTCGATGACTTAGTAGAAATGATTGAGGAAGATCCCAATCGTTTAATTGAGAAGTTAATACAAAATGAAATTATATTTGATACTAAACGAACAAACAAACCGCCATCAGATGAAGAAACAATTAAGTATTTTAAATCAAGCACAAATACTGAAGAGACAAGAACTAATGGTCGAGTATCATATCACCGCCGATCAAAACAAAACAAAACTATAGTGTTTACAGAATTAGATATTGGTACATTTGGTAGGAACAATCAAAGATTTAAAGCAAATAAGAAAACACATGGTATTAATAACAATGAATACAGTGTCGAAGTACCATTACAATTGGGAGAAGATGATATACCACATGAGTTAATTCCATTTGCCGTCTTTTCGAAGAATTCTGTGCATGGAAAAGGCAGAACAACATTTAGTAATCAACATTTTAGCCGTGTATTCAAAGATAAGAGTCAGAAGACATATCGGAATGCAACAGATGAAGAGATATCAGATTGGAAAGCATTTGATTATGGAGATGAATTTTACTTCTGTATGATGAATTGTTCGGGTTACCCGCAATGTAAGCTACCAGTCTATATTGAGAAGAATACATTCGTTGTATGGGTACTGATAGGTGATTACTCAGATATGGATAGAATCAACAAGCTGATAGACAAAGCATATCGAATTACATCAGATCCAACAGGATTTATCGGACACTGGTTTCACATATTGGTTAGGTATGGCGCGAAGGAGATGATGTATAAATCCCAATACAATGTTAAACCTATTGACATGTCAAAAGTCATAACAGAAGACGGCGAGATATTAACAAATAAACTCGATAAGGCGTTGAAGGATGTGCATCAGTATGATAGTATGCTGGATGTAACTATGACCGAAAGTAACAAAGTAATCGGAGAGTTTTTAGACAAAGTATTGGATATATCATGTGACTTTATACGACGATTAGCAAAGCATGTAGTAAAGCATATTGGGAAATATCTAACACGAGATGAGTTATTGAGATTAGGGTGGTTAGGTTGGGGTCCAGGCAATAAGCATTTAGCAAATCCGGCAATGCGTGAATACATGGAGAATAATGATATGAGTGCGGAACTATACTTCTTTATATTAATGGCACAGAGTCAGGAAACAAGAGACGAGGGGGTTGAAGAAATAGCCAACATACTAATGAGTGAGTGTAAAGACACACAACAATACAACAATATCTACAAGTATGGATCATTTGTCGAGATAAGAGAAGCTTATGAAAAGGTACTCCATCCATTCTCACAAAGCAACGAGCGAGCAATGATTCACCTTAGTGCTATGATGATACTAGAAGTATGCCATGATGGGAAGATACCTTATGACATGATAAGCCTTCAATCGTTCCATCAATTTGGGAGGAAGAAAGCATCGGTTATAATGCTGACAAAGGGATATTATGTCGGGGTACCAAAAGATAGGCACGTTAAAAACTTGATCGAGATAATACTACTACAATTGAAAGATGACAGAGTCGGTGATATCAGTTACAGCAAGCTTGTGAAGTGGGTAGATATGATTTGTGAATCGTACGACGAAGATCCTGGTGCATATTTCAACGAGTTCGCTGCCTACTTTGGTCAGATCTTCCAAAGAGGCACTAAGGCACAACGTAAGTTTGTAGATAAGATTATAGATTTGATGATAGAGGAGGACGGGTCACTTGAGTTTGATGAGATTGGAGTGAAGAGTATATTCGACGAGTGGAGAATTGCATCTAAAAAGCGTCGTGAGAAGTAAGATGCTGATGCTAATTTCAGTTGATAATTAAGTTGAGTTGAGTTATTTATGTTGTCTATTCACTGCCGTGGGCCTCTCCGAGGGCTCTAGCGAGGCTATGCTGCGCACGGCTAAAAGAGACACAACGACAAGAAGAGTCTTAATGAATTATCACTTTTAAATCTCAATGAGTTTGAGTGTCAAAATCACTTTTTAATTTTGTTATTGGGACTCTATGTAATTATCACTTTAGAGTCTGAATTCGTGTCTTTGTTGTATCTATTATTACTACCACAGAGAATCATATACGTCCTTATCAAGCTCCTTTAACAATGGGAAGTAGCAAAGTGATAAAATATCCAAGTTTTGATCATCAGTAATGACACTTCCATGGGCTTGTGGAGTTGGATCAATGTCTTCAGATTCTGACCCATCAAGACAGCTTTTGAAGCTCTCGTTAGCATCCTCATTGGACGAACAAAACATCCATAAATGACTTTTGATAATTTGCTGAAGCAATAGAGAAGTCAATGAAGGAGATTCGAGATGAAGTAAGAGTACAGCAATCAAATCTTGACTGTCTGGAAAGAACTGAAATCTCTCGACGTATCCATTCTCGTTGGCCAGTCCTTGCTGTTGCTGCAACAAGTAGAATGTTGATGTGGCAATTTGTACTAATAATTTCTTTTCCTTGGATCGTCGATCCTTCTTAATTCTTGGCTTGAATGTCATCTGCTTGTCATATTTTTGCTGATACTTTTGTTTATACTTGACAAACGAAGGATCGGGAGCAAACAGAGGAGCAGAAATGGGTGACAATGAGAGTAGTAGAGGTGATGTAGGATCAGAAGTTGGAGTTTCGGTATTATTTGTAGAGGGAGAGTCTGCAGCCTCATCAGTAGTAGTTGTTGTGTTTACAGTTTCAATTGTAGTATCGACGGTGAGAGGAAGTTTACTTGTAGTATTCGATTTGGCAGTTGCAAATGAAGTGAATGATGCCGCCGATATAACAGAACCACCTCCAAGTCCTTCTTGAAAGTTTGTCGATCGGGGTGTTCCAGCTCTCGACGCTGGGTTCAGGTTTGCAGTAAGGGGCGTGCTTGACGAACCTGTATCACTACCAATCGATGATACATCAGTTACACTTGATGCACGTGATAGAGAATCATTTCGGTGCTTCTTCTTGCCCTTGCGGAGATATTTACGCTCTGTGTGTGTGGTTTATATTATGAACATGATACAATAGTGAGAATAGAGATGCACAGTGTGAGATAATGGGATGCACAAGATAATATGAACACATCATACATCACTTTGTTGTTGCAATTCAACGTACCTCTTTGAATATGCCATCTACTAGGTTCCATATCCTTTTCTAATTGCTCCTTGATTTGATCATATGTCTTATCATCTGGGGACGGTGCACCGCCAACTCTATCACTACCGCCATTAAATACCAGATCATCAACGCCAGAGAGTTTCACCCAGCCTAATTTCCGGCCATGCGAGTTTAATAATCCACCCTCTTCAATTGCAAGTGAACGTAAATGCCACATATCCACATCTGTACTAAATGGAGCACCATCATCGTCATTATTATCCATGCTGCCTACTATACTTGACACTATGTCGCCAACCAAAGCGTTGATTTCATCAACGCTATCCTGGAAGGCATGTTGATAACCCAGACATCTCGCCACAACCTTCCCCTTGTCTACGTCGACGACCATAATCTTCTTGTTTCGGTTTACTAGTACCTTCTGCTGACCGCGATGATGATGATGATGATAAGAAGTTGACAACTGTTGTTCTTCATCACTTTTGTTATTGTTGAACCACCTCAACCAATTGAGGTTCAGCGAACTAATTAGTAGAAACATTGCAACGGTCCTTTGCAACACGTCGACGTCGTTACTATGCCTGCTAGGCTTCGCCATCTTGCATTATTGCTATGGATGCCGTTGCTTTTTATGGTACATCTGTTGCAGAATGAAAGACATGCATGCACCATTTGTCTATGACGCGTCCGTGATCTGAATCACAGTAAAATCACATTAAAATCACCCTCGGTAGCGGTATCTTTCACCTTCAAAAGTATCCGCCCTTCCTACCCGCCCATATGAATATATATGAATATATCACCTCTATCTGATCGCCTGCCTTGAGCTTGCTTGGCATTGTAATGTATGTATAGCAGACGTATAAAAAATTGCAATACTTCCATATAACACTTACAAGTCACAAATTTGAATATTGAGTGTGGGGGTGCTTGGGTTGTATGTCTATGGGTTTCATGAAGGCATTGGGCACAGCTGGGTACCTATGTATTTCTCTTAGTACTACTTTAAGATTTCAAGCATTCCATCGTCTTCTAACAAGAAAATGTTCATCTCCCTTGGCTCTATTCAATGATTGTTTAATACGTACACATTCAAAGGCCTCTTTCTTTGTTAAAAATAAAGCCACTACCTGCTCGTTCTCTTCTTCTCCACTTGCTGCATTACTACTACTTGGTATTACTTGAAAATCATGTATCTCTCCTCAGCAGCCTTGGACATATTATGACTAACTTCAAGTCCTGCGCTATTCGTAGCTATTGAATATTTACGAATGAGAGTGAGAAATTATTATTACTTAAATAAATGACGAATTAATTCACAACACTTACATCTCCGTGCAACGGATCTTTCATATGCATCGCTCCCCCGATTATACATAAACGCGGCCCGGTTGTTCCTGGGACCAGCGTTTAGGGCATTATTTTGTGCCTTCTTCTTTGGAGTAGTCTTCTTCGTAGAACTTTCGGTTCGACTGGATGAATTATTGCTTTTACGTGTGGTTAATTCACTCAGCGAGCCTCTGGAAGGCTGTGTTGAACGTGAAAGGTGTCCACGGCCACTACCATTGGCATTATCATCAGTACGAGCTAATACATTTGTTGATGATGCCCCGATTGACCCACTTTGTTGACGAGAACTTTGGCGTGACCCACGTTGTTGGCGCGACCCACGTTGTTGGCGTGGAGGTAATTCGAGGAGGCTTCGCACATTTATCGAATTACGGGTATTATTGGCAGGGCGATCAGCATTATTTGTTGATGGTGATGACATGATGATTAGAGTATGATGTTGTTATTGGTGTGATGAGTATTATGAAGTGGTGTGCGATTAAGTCGAGCATTTTTTTTTTTTAGCGACTCACCGCCGCCCTCTCAATCGCACCTACATACTGCAATAATTAGACTATTGTATAGAATAAATATAATTATCAACATTGATAATAAACATCAATGTTTATCATGAATACCAGCATGTGCCATCTTCTTCTATTTCTTCTTCGGATGAGCCTTCTTCTAATAACAGTTTCATGGACATGTAGTTCTTGTTGCACACTTCATTATCATCTTGTCGTTGTTGATGTGAAGAAAGTATCACAGCGGCTACATCTGGCTTCATGTGCATATCTTCTGCTTCAGTAGATGATACATTCACAGGAGATACTGGCTTTGGAGCAGTTGTGGTGGTGTCAGATACTACAGCTGATGGTTCTGCTGGTCTGTCGGCTATAGATTCAATTGTTGACGAGGATGTTATACTCTCATCATTGTCAATCATTTCAGTTGTTGCATCATAGATGGCAATCTCTGTTGCAGTATCCTCTTTCTTCTCCTTCATCTCTCTGGAATGAATAATCTCATGATTTGTAACATCTCCATCAACTGATAGTAACGCCGCGGCAACATCTGGCTTGACATGTATTTGTTGTGATATCTCTGGTGAAATAAAAGATGATTGTTCAATCCTTGGTTTTGATTCAGCATTTGCATATTCATGCTTTGGTGTTGGTGTTGCAGTATCTATACCTTCTGCTTCCACAGATTGTTGTTGCTGTGATGATTGCTGATGTTGTATATTCATCAATCTATCATTCTCTTTCATCAACTTTTTTAATTTTATTCTAAAACTATCATCAATGTTGTCATGATTGGACTCTTCATTTCGTTTAACACCATGTTCAATAAGCAACAGTGCTTCTATCGGTTTGAATGATCGTATATCCTGTGTTGTATAACCCAATTGTGTAGATAGTATATGTCGTTGTTTAGATGTTATCATGAATGATACTCTAGCCACATTGTTATTATGTTTCTTAGGACTTGATGGTCTGTCGTTGTTATCTTGACTACTGCTGCCAAAAGAAGTAGTGATAGATGCAAATGAACAAGTACTACTATTCCACCATCGTTTAGTATACTCTTGTATACCATAATATTGTATTAAATTCAATTCTTTATCCAATTCCAATAACTTTATAGCAGTTACATTATTTCTATTTGATGTTTTATTGGAAGATGCATCTAATAATACTTGCCGAGTCTTTTCTTGATATGCCCCAAGAGTTGTTGTAGGTTTTGTTAGAAGAACATTACGTAGTATTAATGATGATAGTTTGTATGTATCTGTTGCATATAAGAGTAATCGTTTTGTTATTGATGATGCCATACCTAAGTATACGATAGTATACTTACTGTGTTGTAATAAATAAATTTCAATTGAAATTGTGCACTCTTATGGAATATATTGGTACAAAGAACCTCGTCCTATGTATTCAAGTTCTCCTAATTGATAAAGAATAGTTGATTGTGGCCACTGTTATACATAGTAGAGGGTTATCATAACACATTGACCTTAACATAACAAGTAACAGTACAACATTGACCCTTGAGATTATACTCTCATAAAAGATACCGATTTGCAACACCACAGACCACAATTTCAATTTTCAATGCTTGCTGGCATTAGGCATTAGATATTCTGTAGTAGACCACAATAGTGAAGACGGCGCGACGAACCAAACACAAACCATACGATGGGAAAGAAATCAAAACGTAGTCGTAAAAGTGGCGGCGGTGGAGGTGATAATACCAGTATCGTTAGTGATAGTGATATGAGCAACTCCATCAATCAAACATCTTCTTCCACAACTAATAATGATACAGATGATGGTTCCAAACGCAAACCACCAGCACTCCGTTCAGTTAATGAAGGATCAACCAAGGAGATGGAAGAAACTGCAGATAATTTGCAATGTGAAGATCCCTATGAGGACATATACGAAGAAGAAGAAGAAGATGATGATAATGTTAGTTATGAAGATGTGTATGAATCAAGTGGTGATGAAGAAGAAGATGAATATATGGAAGCAATGGCCATTGATGGTAATACTACTGCTGCAAGTCAGCAGCAGCAACAAAAGAACAAGGCACCACCATCAATTAATAAATTAGACGGTACATTACCCACAACACAAGTTAAATCCTATAATCCCTTTTTAGGCAACTCCAATATGGGTTCAGAACCATTGGAAATGGATGAAACTGCGTATAAAATGCATCACGCATTAACACCTGAATGGCCATCATTAACATTAGATATAATGCCCGATAAACATCTAGGATTAAATTCAATTCGGACACGATTTCCACATACGGTAACAATGGTAGTGGGTTCCCAAGCTGATTCAATTAAGAAGAATAAGATTAGTGTATTGAGAATGAGTGACTTATGTCGTATACCTGGTAGTAAGAATAACGAAAAGAGTGAAAGTGAAATTGATGATGAAATGTTGGGTGAGGAATGGAAACATGATGTTGATAATGACGACAACGAAGAGTCGGATGATAGTGATGAGGAGGAAGAAGAAGAAGAACGTGATCCAATATTAGAACATTATTCATTCCCCCATTCCAATGGTGGTATTAATCGTATCCGGATATGTCCACAGAATACTGATATTGTTAGTGTTTGGGGTGATAATGGTGATGTTAGTTTATATGATGTTGGTGGTGCTATTGATGTATTGGATCGTAGTTCATTGGGTAGTGCTGCTGCTTCTTCTACCAATTTGAGTAAGAAGAAGGATGATAATACAAAACAGCAACAACAGGTGCGTAAAATGCGTAAAGATCCCTTCTTTGTTTATTCTGGTCATTCAACGGAGGGGTATGCAATTGATTGGAGTCATGTCACGCCTGGACGAATGGCAACTGCCGATTGTGATGGTAATATTCATATTTGGAACGCGACACATCCCATCAAGTCTGATGATATTGTTGCCAAGTATGGTAGTAGCAATACCAAGTCATCTCCATGGAGTAATACATCATTTGATATTAAACCAACATACTCAGCACATGGTGCTAATTTGGACAATCCAAGTGTAGAAGATTTACAATGGAGTCCAACAGAGGCTACGGTATTAGCCTCAGCCGAGTGTGGCGGATATGTTCGTGTTTATGACATTCGATGTCCTAATAAGGCAATGATTAGTAATAGGGTACATGATAGTGGAGCTGATGTGAATGTTATTAGTTGGAATCGATTGGTTGGTAATTTGTTAGCAAGTGGTGGCGATGATGGTAAGTTACTGATAGTCGAGGTTCTCCTCTCTTTTGATGTATATGTCTCTCAACTCACAATCTCGACTTACCTATACATTGTTTCTAAACTCACAACATCTCCAACTTAAAACCAGGATCATTCTGTGTATGGGACCTTCGAAACTTTCAAACACCCGATCCATCTACACCACCAAAGCCCTTGGCACGGTTCCAATCACACCGTACACCCATCACATCACTCGAGTGGCATCCCACCGATGAAAGTATGATTGCAATCTCCGATGACAACGGAACATATATTTATGATTTGAGTATCGAAGAGGATGATACTACCAAGGTCAATAATGAAGAAGAAGGTGGAGGTGTGGAGGGGGAGATCCCTCCCCAGTTATTGTTTGTACATTCGGGAGGTGAAATGACAAAGGAGGTACATTGGCATCCACAAATTCCTAGTTGTGTTGCTACTACGTCGTTGAGTGGTTTTAGTGTCTTTATTCCCTCCAACCTTTAAATGAGAAGCAACAGATAGAGGGGAAGGAGTGATTTGTGATGATAGATGTAGAAGAGGTCCTACTTAAAGAGCAAGATTAAGGAACTAAAGACAGTAACACTATCTACTACTTAATGGTTAGCTTTTAGCATACTACTAGTCTCCTGTTCACATAATATCTCTACTTTTTCAAGTCGACTCTCTCTGAAACATTGGGGTCCGTTGCGGTGTAATCAACTGGAGCAACACCTGCTCCGGCAACAAACTGATCAGTTCTTAGCTCGGGTGAAGGGGTGAATCCTTGTACCAATGGTTTGTAAACCTGACCCATAATACCAGCGTCCAAGAACTTGTACAAAGGGTCCTTCTTACTAGCTTCTGAAAGCAATTTCAAATGACTATCAACGTGATGCATTGTGTTGGCAGCAATAGCTCCACTAGCAGCGGCACTTGGTGTACCAATACCGGGGAAGCAAGAATCACCGCATCGTAGCAAGCCGTCAACGGGCGTCTTCAAGTTGGGGAAGGGGAATGGTAGTACGCTACCCAAAATTCCCGATTGAGGTGCCGATGATCCAGCAGCCCACGCCATTCCATAAGTACCACGATCTCTTCGGAGGAAGGCCTCATGTGCTAAAGGAGAACCAATAATAGTAAATTCTACCCTATCACGAACATCGGGGATTGCATTCTCAACAGCACGGAATAGACACTCGACACGTTCCTTCTTGTATTCTTCATACTCCTCTGAACCGGGTGTTAGCTTTTCCCATGGCTCATATGGCTCTCCACCTGAGGAGTATACATGAATAACATGCTTACCCTCTGGGCATAAACTCTTGTCAAGAATAGAGGGGATAAAGAAGGAGCAAAGGTTCTGTGAATCTTGCATTGAACGATCCCAATCTTGAATAACCAAGTGTGCAGGATCTTGGATATGACTCAAGTCCAAATCGGTAGCATCAATGGCCAAGAATAAATGTGAAATGGCACCATGTCTAGGCAATGTTCCCAAATCATTCCTCCACTTTGTCAACTTCTTTGGCTCATCATCACTGGGTGGCATTAACTTGACAGTATCAAACGGGGTTGCATTCGAAACGACTGCCTTACGGGCCTTGACGACATTGCCATTCTTAAGACGTACACCCACGGCACGACCATTTTCCATTAAAATCTCATCAACATGTGCATTCAACTGTAACTTTCCACCAAACTTTTCAAGTCCACGTTGTAATGTATTGCCCAATTCACATGTACCACCAATGGGTACCGAGAATGCTGCAGTTTCCTCAAAGAAGCGTTCAAGAATGTAAAGTAAATGCGCCGTCATGGCACCCTTGGCAGGGAAACCACAGAAGATACACATGGTATCAATAAAGTTTCGTAAGAAGGGTACTGTCACAAACTCATCCACAGTCTTTGACAAATCATCAAATGTTAATGATAAGTCACCAAATACATCTGGATGAGTCAAGACGAATGGTAATGACCCGGCTGTCGTTGCCAAGAATCCAGCATCTTGACGTAGATTTAACAAGGCCACCGCAGTTGTACTTCCACCCAATGTACGTAACCTTTCACGCAAAGCTTGCCACTCAGCAATAGCCTTTGGTCCATCCTCACCACATTGATCCATTAATAACTTTTCAAACCCTTCCTTATTACCGATTGGGAAACGCCAATATCCCTCTGGTGTCCAATATCCTAATCCCTTGTATGTCTTAACAGGCATTGTTTCTTCTAATATATCAAATATCATACGTAGTGGATTTAATGATGGACGGTCTAATCCTTCGAAGATACTTGGTCCAACCTCGAAACTGTATTTACCACCCTCATGCATACGAGAAAATGTATGAGCTGAACCACCAACTTTAATATGTGATTCTAAGCATAATACTTTAGATCCATACTTGGCACTTAATGCAGAACAGGCTAATCCACCCATGCCTGATCCTATAACGATGATATCATATTCACCTTCATCACCCGATAATCCGTTACCCGTTCCTGGATATGTTGGCTTTTCATACTTTTGTTCCATTGACATATCATAGGCAAATGTCATTACCTTATCACGTGAAGTGTCTTTTATCTGATCTACATTCTTATTACCAGTTTCAGTAGTATCCTCACCATTTACTACGGGAGCCGCTTCTTCAATTGTGGAATACAAACGACTTGATGATGATAAGATTGTACGAGTATGCGAGGGAGTGAATGCATGCGTAGTTGATGATAGGAATAGGGAGATGGCCGTGACGGCTAGACTGTTTCCAATCATTATTTTTCTTTCAATTGTCTTTGATTGGGTATCTTTTGTGATATTATCTTCTACTGTAAGGACTGATTAGACTGTACTATTCTCGATATCTATTACAAATCTATTGCAATAATACTTAATGTACTTATCTTCCAACGCTATTGTGTAGTGGTCAAGCAGATTTCAAAGAAGAAAAATGAGATTGTGCACTTCAAGTCAAATCTTTCCCATTTTGTGCTGACGTGTAGCTTCAAAAAGTACGCACTATCAGGGAGCAGCCGCACAATATTATTTAACGCATTCAATTGTCTATTAAAAGTTTCATGCTCTCCCCCCACTCTGACCGCCCCCTAAGCATGGTATCCTCTACCTCAAGAAAAGCTAAAAAAGTCGATTGCAAAGTGTTTATCTCCCATCCAACCGACCCTCGACCCTACTTCTACTAATAAATAAACACAGATATCAAATCATGTTCGGTGGTCCAGCAGGGAATATGCAGCTTGCTCAACTGCTTCAGGATATGCAGGTACGAAGAAAGTATAATGATATTGCAACAGTTTGTATATCTATGTGATTGTCTGGAAAGGGAGGATGATATGATGGAACGCTATTACAATAGCTACTGGATAATTATTTCTGGTATATTGGGCTTTTGAAGTATACTGTCTATAATTGTGGGGTGGTGGTAGATCTTCATATGAAGGCTACCTTATGCTCAGCTCTTTTCTCATTGCTTATACTCAACTATGTCTCTTCCTCTTTCATCAAAAAAAAATTCATAGGATCCTGAAATGATGAGAGAAGCACAAAAAATGATGAAGGATCCCGTCTTTCAAGAGAAGATGAAACAATATACCGAGAATGAGGCGGTAAGTATCATAGTGTGTACATTGTTAGGTATTCTTAATATAAGTTACTCATCATAATCCTATAATTGTATAATATTCATGCACAAAAACATAATAATTGACAGTTCAAGCAAAATATGGAAAAGACACAGGAAATGCTGAAAGATAAAGATAAGATGAAAGAAATGGAAGATTCAATGAAGAAGCGGGTAGAGGAGGGCCAGAAAGAGCTG
>Ga0075437_13040_pt1 | contig 13469 bp, 9 predicted proteins | sample MintriMetagenome_FD_74266 | JGI IMG/M metagenome (GOLD analysis project Ga0075437, IMG submission 74266) | Marine eukaryotic communities from Monterey Bay, USA to study complex ecological interactions - Minidiscus trioculatus and... | ecosystem: Environmental > Aquatic > Marine > Unclassified...
TCTGATCCATCTGTGCGATTATAGACATCATACTATGATGGTAATAAAGCCCTCACCCGATTGTCTGAAGGTTGAGCGCCATTAGAGAGTAATACATTGATGACGGAGGAAGAGACATAACTTGGGGGTATTCTAGAGATCAAAGGATGGTATGTATGTCTCCTTCACATATTGATTGTGCAGTGATCTAAAGAAGAGGCGGTCAAAAGACAATCAAATCGAGCTATCTGTTGGCTGGCCTACCAAGAGATACAATATTGATGCCTCCACAATAAGAAATTATCTTCCGAACAATTCTACTTCAATTCAATCTGACATCTAATTGCAACAACCAACCACTCATGTGCAATATAACCTCCTCTGACCAGGCTATGTGGTTGTAGACTCCATACTATGATAGTAATAAAGGCCTCACCGGGTTTATAGCTGTATCATACCCGCCATTGGAGAGTAATAGGGTGATGACGGAGGTGGGTGGGCGATGGTGGGGTTGTTCGATCATCGTAGGTTGGACGTTAGTATGTGCACTTTATCACCCTCATGGCCCTAATAGACACACATTCATTGTTGATAATAATAATGGTGAGAAGTCTAACCGCCAAATAGTAATAGGATTGTGTTTATTATGGTGTATATCCGGAGGAAAGATAATCATGATGATCGCATCACCTCAACAACATTACATTTTTTAGAATGTTGTTTTTTAATATTTAGACGGTAACAGTGACCATATCCGACAATGATATGAACAAATAGGAGGTTAATGATGATGCCATAACAGCTATTCAGTTGCTGATATCAATTTAGGTGGTTAAGGGCGACGTCAAACATGGTGCTATTTGGGCTGATCGAGGGAGGAGTGTGAGGTGGGTGGTTACAAATAGTAGCTATTTGGTGAAAAGAGCCCCAAAATGGTCATTTATGAGTTTTGTTAGTAATCTGGAATCCTAGTTAGGGCGAATTTGCCGTGGATGATGTGTTTGTGTGTTATTATAGAGAGGTGATCGATCACAAGTCAATATACCGTACATCACACACAGCTAGAGAAACAAATCTTCACTTGTTGACAAAGCATACCTGAGTCTGTGTTGTTTCATCATTGCAACGTATTGGTTATTCATATCTAACAATAAATAATATGAGATCATTTTCATTGAGGCATGATACCGTACAAAAGTTATCAACTAATGGTTCTAATACTACAGATAGAAACGGTCATAGCTCCTCATCGGCTAAGAAAAAACATATAACACCCATCAACACAACAACAACACCTTCATCGGCAGATCTATCCTACAAGGCCATCATCTTCATGTGTCTCCTAGCATGTCAGTTCGGTATACAACCAATAGTTACCAAGAAATATACATCAACAAAGATTATCAAAAGTACTGTTATACTCACACAGGAGATTATAAAGTTAATTATAGGTATTTTGGGTATAAGTTTGAGCAACAAAACATCTTGGTCAAAGGTTTCATCACAATGGACAATCAAGTCATGGTTACGACTGGCACTAATTCCAGCAACAATCTATCTAATACAAAACATGTGTTCATTACTTGCATATCAGAATCTAGATGCCATGACATATAATGTACTCAACCAGACTAAGACTCTATCAGCTGCATTCTGTTGTTATCTATTACTTGGAAAGAAACAATCAACAGTACAAATATTATCATTACTACTACTACTATTAGCAGCATTGGTTATGGAAAAGATTATATCAGTAGATATAATGTTGATACCATACTATTGGATAACAAATTTTGGTAGCGGCATGAATACAAATGATATGACAGAAGATCACAACAACAATAACAATATGATATCCAATCTATCATCACCACGACATTTCTCACATGGCGTTGTCCCAATAATGTGTGCATCCTTTCTATCAGGACTAGCCGGTGCATTAACTCAAAAGAGCTTACAAACAGGACAACGAAATGCATTGTTATTTACTATCGAGCTATGTATTGCGTCCATCTTGATCTTGTTAGTATCCTTTGTTACAATAAGTGATGACGGGAGACAAATACGAGAGCGAGGCTTCTTTTATGAATGGAATATACATACGATGATACCCATATTGACAAACTCTACTGGTGGTATCCTTGTTGGATTGGTCATCAAGCATGCAGGCAGCGTAAGAAAGGGATTTGCGCTTATATTTGGAATACTGCTGTCAGGTCTGATACAAAGTTATACACTAGATACGAAGACATTGTCAAAAGAAGATATGGCTGGTGGACTATTAGCGGCCATTAGCCTTTGGATGCATGCAACATATCCATACAATACCAATGGAGTGAAAAGAAAAGAAGAGTGAAACAGAACTTGCCATAGACTAGCTAGGTGGGCAACCTACTCGATAAGAATCTTAGATGACAAACGATTAAATAGGCTAACTTCTTATGCATTCACTAAGAGTATGTACTGAATAACACTATGTATCCCAAAAATATAGCCGCCAACAAGAGAGAAGATGCAAATGATTATAAAATATGAGAGTCTAGTTCCTGGCACCGAGAGGCTTGCGATGGTTTCTATCATTCTTTTTCTTTCTAATGAGAGTCATCAAATGATTCTCCTTCTTTATTAGAGACTGTCTCTTTTGGAAGTCGTGGCATGTTCTAAGAGTTGTCTGAATCTTCTTCACTTCATCCTTAAGCTCTGGAAGACTCATCTGAGTGGACTTGCTTTTGACAGTGGGTGCATTTTCGCTATTTACCGCGTCTGGATGCAGACGACACTTCAACTTGATATCCTCTAATTCCTTTTTTGCCCTCTTGAGTTTCATCTTAGCGAATCTAGTCTTTTTAATATCCTTTTCTACTGTAGCCTTGTCGATCATTTCATTTAGCTTTTGTACATTTGATTGTTTCTCATGAAGACGTGATTCCAAGACCTAATGAATATCGTATTTGTACGAGACGAGAGATTGTGTGAGAGAGTTCTTATGTGGTATGACAAATGGCACACAATGTAAAGACAGACAACTTACAGATAGAGGTTCAGGGACGATCGTCTTCTTGACTGTCTGTCTCTGAATATCAGACTGTTCCTCTGGAATCTGTTTCTCGGGGGGATATGAGACTAACATGCTTGTACTGGCCGTTGATTGGCCTTCGTCTTCTCTAAGTTCCTGTTGCTGCTGTCTTGATTTTGAAATGTCGAGTTCCAAGAGTTGTGTCGATTCAATGTTCAGTGAGCCAGTTGGTTGCTTGTCTTCTAGAGAAGTATCAGTTTCAGTTGCATCATTCGACAAGGTAGACGCCATCTTACTTTCAGCTACTGCCTCAAGAGAAGATGAAGACTTGGTTGATAAGCTTGTAGGACTAGTATGTGTAGAGAGAGATGTTGTTGTGGCAGATGACGTCAAGCTTGTTGCAGATGTCAGTCTCTTCTTTGATTGTTGTTTAGCTTGTTCTGTTGTCTCCGATGTCATCATTGACACAGTATCGTCGCCCGCCGTAGAAGTAGCCATGGTATCAACAACGAGAAGAGTATTATCGCTCGTTGTTTCATCCGGTAACAAACCAATGCCATGAGGCTCATCCTGTTCCTCTTCTTCGAGCAACAACTCTGCTCCTTCGAGTTCGAACGCACGCGTAAATCGAATATAATCACTGCGATTGAGATTGACGTTAAGGAGAGTATTGAGTGAAGACACGTCGATATCTCCATTGGTTTGAATCGCTCGTTTTAATTTGGAACTGATGCTATTAATACCGTTCACTAATTATTTACAAAGGCAAGTAAAGACAAGAAAGCAGTCAGTTTCAGACATGCAAAAGAAAATATCAGTCTCAAACTACACTTACCCATTTCTTGTGAAGAAATATTGGCCCCTTCTGGGTCTGCAACCAATAAAGTAATTGATTTAGACCTCCAATTACGTGCGACTGAGGAACTCTTGCACATTATAGCTTTCTTTACAGCTAATGTTCTTTGTGATATTGAAAGGGAGCTAAATTTTTCCAAAAGAGCTGATATCAGGAAGTTATAGTGTTTCTTAATGCTCGTATAATGAAAATCAGATTCCATCTCTTTTCCAATACTCCGCCAATGTGCTGCTGTGAAATCATCTGAGGGAATGCCTTCCTCCTTTACCTTCTCGGCCACAAGTCTCTGAAGCGTTTCATCCTAGACAAAGAACATATATTATGAGTCAATATACAACAAATAAGATAGGCGCATGTAATAAATCCTATGGAAGGCACGAGATAAACACTTACTTGTTCCTCTGTCCACCTGCTCCTTTCTATATCATCCAAACGTCTAGTATTCTTCTTGCAGTTCCTCTTCAAGATGCTAACATCTTGATTTGTATTGTTTAGACCTAACCGTAAAGTTGAAACTTCGCGGTGATGTTCATTCCTCAAGTCAGAAATCTCATTCTGCATCCGAGCTAATGCAGTAGTGGTAGAAGAAGTTGGTGTTTCCCCTCCACCTTCTCCCTCTTTAACAGAATGCCCAGGTCGAGAAGATGTAGCTGCCATACTCTCATCTTGACTGAGTGATGAACCTACACTTCCATCACTATCTTTCGTCGTAGCCTGAGATGTTGTGAGGTGACAATCATTAATTATAATAAGTGAGTAAACAAAGCGAACAACAATCGAAATCGAATGAACAACTAAGCAAACTTTCTAATAAACGAATAAACAAACAAAACAAATAATCAAAATAGAGCAAACAACAAAACAAATGCCACTCACCTCCATGTGGTGTCTCTATCAAAGATCAACTTTGGTCTATCTCTATCTAGATAGCGCTATTGTTGAAGTCTGAAATTAGAAATAGAAACTACAAAACTGCCAAAAGTCGTGGGAGTCATGCTATCCTTTATTATTCGCATTCTCTCCTCCACTAATTATTGAAAGACATCTCATTCATATATCTAATGATCTCATCAACTATCCCACTTCAATGGTAATTTGTTAACATAAATATCGTACTACTTCAACATAGAATAATATTTAACAGAGGTAGGAAGACGTCGATATCAGACCATACCGAACTACTAATAGTATAGACCGTATAGGTAGCAAGGTTGAAAGCTATGCTCATCAACAAGTCAACAATCGATGGCAAACTTTGGCAAACAACTTATAAGTCCAGGGGCATCGCCCCCTAAGCTTAAATTTTCCTTATCTTTTTTTCAACAAAGGTAGTAGTATTGCTCTGGCTCTTTTACCTACGTATTATGTATTGGCTGTTGTTACTAGAGAGAACTCGTTTGCCATACCTCTCTAGACGATCCTCAAAAATTCCAGACATAGGGAACCGTATAGTGGATTTCTTGTTTCAGTGTTAACGGGTTATATTATATACAGATTTATACAAACAAAATTTTGTCTGGTAGTTGTGTTTTTTTGGTAATCTCTGTGGCGTCTAAATGAAAACATACACCACTACACCTACTACCAACATAAATACTGAAGGAGTGCATAGTATATACATCAGAAAAAACGACTTAATACAGCAACAATGTGGGGATCTAGAATGTTTCGTAAAACAAAACGAAAGACAAACTCTACACTTACTAATACTGGCAGAAGAAGAAGAAGAAGGAAGCAGCATCACCAGCAAAATGTTGTAGACGATTCCGATTCATCTTCTATAGAAGTTGAGAGGAGAAACTATGGAACATTATCCGGTTCATTCATTGGAACGCCACATACTACCATTGAGAGGATCACATCAATGGGTTGGAATGATAATATTGCTGGACGACCATCTAGAATTGGAATAGGAAATCATTTTACTACTGCTGAAAACAATAGTGTACATATTGTGGAGAAGGTATTACGTCAAATTGTTCTATGCTCGACTATGTTTATTGCTGGAACAATGTTCTCACATCATGCAAACGTGGTATATCATATACTTGAGCTGTCAGTTTGTGCTTGGGGAACTTGTTTGTTGATTACACTATTGAATTGGGCTCAAAATAGAAAAGAAGCTGAGAAATATCTGCAACAGGGAGATGAAATAATGACAATAGAACCCCCTAGACTTGAGAGGTTGGGAAGTAGAAGTGGCAGCAGAAGTGCAGGTGCTGCTATCCAGCGAAGGAGTAATAAGAAACGTTCACTACATTGTGATGAGTTGTTAGTTGAACAACCTCCAACAAAGCCACAACCAGCATTAGCAAAGACTATTGTACCTCCTGCATTAGAACCCGGCAAGCAGGCACATGAAATTGTACAACAAGAAAAACATCAACAGCATCCACACTTGAAAAATTTATATGTGATGATGACGGGCAATGAACGTATCTTTCCTAATGGTATTGAATCTGAAATTGATAATGACCTCTTTTATGGTAAAATGCTACTCATGTTTCGTACACCAGAAGCCGATGATCCATCTACTTCTTCGGCCAAGTCGTCTTACTTTTATGGTAAGCAACGCAGGTTTGAATTTCAATGGCAAATCCGTCTCAAAAAACTTCCAGAGGGTGAGGTATTCCTTGCAGCAGAGGTAGAGGAACCAATACAAATGGGGATGATACAAAGAGCAGTAGTTGGTGCAGCTCTCAAGTTTACAAAGAAGATGAATCAGGTATGTAAACATCTCTTTATTTGATATATGAACATGTCATATCATATAATAGTTAATCTCAACATTTCAACATGTCTACCCTTTTCCTTTCCATAACAGGGCTTCTCTTACTATTTTTCGGATACGCCAGATAGTAACTCTTATTTATCATTTCAAGTCGTAACATCAATGGATAGATTCTGTGTTTCAAAAGTTGGTGACCCATTACCAATACTGGGACAGGAGATAAAGGAAGATGAAGAGTTTTTAAAACAAAGAAAGAAAGGGGGGATGAAAATTCTGTGGAGCACAGATCATGTCTATACTCTTGGACTTTGGAGTGCATACGTTGATTGGGTTGACTGGCAAATACAAGGCTTTCCAGGTACGAAACTCATATTTTTTTATATGTTCTTCACATCCCCAATTCTTACACAAATCATTCCTAATATCTTATGTATTCTCAATGAGAAAGGGATAAGACCTTTTTCAATAACGAGCTGTGTTGGTGTACAACCTATCATGCTAAATATTTATACTCAGTCTTCTAGTGAAGAAACGAAAGAGGTATTAACTTCAATTGAACTCAGCAATGCAACTAAGGCGACTCTTGGGACTAGGGCGAAGACTTGGAATGAACAAAACACTGAAGTTAAGGATGAGAGGCAGATGCAACACTTATCATCCGATGTAACTGATGGAATAGAATCTAGTGAGGGGATAGGCTCAGTTGATGATGAAGATGAATCTCTCGATATCGAGAGCAATGAGGAAGTATCTCTCGATGAGTCTGACGATGACGATAACGATGATGCCGACAACGACAAATATGAATTAGAAGATCTAGTCGAGGAGGAAGAGAATGTACTTGGAATAGACACTGTTAGTAGCTCCTATCTCGTAAGTGGTTCGGCGTTGCATCTAAGAGAAGGACCTTCTCTAGGCAATTTTGTGGCGAGTGGAGGGGGATATGCTTGTCTGCAGAGCACGCCTACTGCAAGTATAATAATAGAAAAGAATCAACCAAAGAAGAAGAAGAAAGGGTTGGCATATAGTACTTTGATCCGTAGTGGGGATCTAGTGCGAGTGAAACTAGTTGATGTTACCACCAAGAGTGCCAAGTGGCTTACAATTCATCGAGGGTGGTGGCTAAAGTGGAGTATCAATCGGCCTAAAAGGAATGGATTGTTTTATATTTGCTCTGAGAACCAACAACAAGGAAGTCTCGTAGCTCTTGGATGTCCCTTCTCTCTTGTCAGTAAACGTTGGTCAAACTATACAGTTGGTGCTTGTGTTGAGAGCTCTGCAAAGTATGGTGGTAGAATGCTAGGCATCTACAAGACAGATATGAGTGGAGAAGACAAAGATGACAATCCAATTCAACATGAGCTAGACTATCCAGCTGAAAAGATCAAAGACAATCGCATATTAGCCCTTTTACTGTGTGCTGAGGCATACAACTCAGATGTCCTATGTTCATCGCCACTACAAAGTCCAATACGTAGTCAAAGTGAAAGTGCAGTACTAGTTGGTGGAGATTTAGCCATTCCAACGCTTAAGATGTCACAAGGTAATGAATTGATACAGCAAAAGATGTATCATGTTGACGTACCTGTCTGGTTGGAAATGATGAATCGAACAACTAGATCGAAACAAGTTGTCTATGCTGTTCGTATCAAGGAAACTGTTTCGGTAGCACAATCGGGCATTGACGAGCAAGAGTCTGGTGCATCTAGTCCAAAAACTTCCACTAGATGCTTTGTCAAATTACGAACCATTCAGGAACTAGGTCCTTTATTGCGGCTTGGCGTTGAATGTAAGCCGGAAATGTCGCCGACTTCTGATCAATGGCAGCAACATTTTGACTTTCAAGCAGAGGGTGAATCTGACAATGATGCTGACTCATTCTCTTCTTCTAGTAGTGACGAATCTTCTGATAGCGAGGAAGAAATGGATGATGAAGAGGAGGCGCATTTTTTGATAGCTGGACCCAGTCATGATCAAGTAGTGATGACATCTGACAAAAAAGAGGCTTACCCGGTTGTGGAAGAGGAGGGAGGAACAGAGCGATATTCCTACATTGATGATAGCGAAAAGTCCATACTTCGCAGTACCAGTGGAAGAGTTAGTGCTAGTGTGAGGCGTTCGTCGTCTAAACTGAGACGAGAAGAGTCTGCTGATTCGGAAAGCCCTGAGGCTTTAGCAATGTCGAACGCTTCAAAAGGTGAACTAGCCGAACAACAAGTTTGCCCACAATTTGAAATGAAGAAGAAGAGCAAGCATGCTGCAGTGATTGGGCGTGTAGCCTCGACTGTCAAGAATTCAACAGTAATAACGGGTAAACATGTCAAAAACATTGGAACTCTATCAGTGAAGGGGACCGTTAGTGCAACTCGAGCAGCTGGAAGGGTAATCCCTGTATCATCGGCTGCACTTTACAAGCAGCCACGTAAACATGAGCCTGGAGGAAGAGGGAGGGTGCATAGGAAAAGCTCAGATAGAAGGCAAATAAAGATGATTGGAAGAGCACTCAAGAAGTCTGGCAATAGTTTGTCATCAATCCACAGTGGACAATTATTAGCCTCTGATAAAGTCTGCAGACAAATATCAACTATTCTATCGGATGTATCTGACAATGGGATATCACTACTTGTATCAACCAATACTCAATTAGAATCAGCATTTTTGAGGGGTAATTCGGCCGAGATAGGTGTTAAAGCACTTAAAAATGTTGATCAAAAGGTTGATACTGAATATATAATTGCCAGATGCGTTTATGACGGGAAATGGCGTGAGGAATATTGTGAGTTTATGCTCTATCTCTAATGTTTACATTATTTCTGCCGTCGCGTTACTCATTCTAACTCTTACACACACAAATATTATATGTTCAGGCATCCTTTACACAAATGACCAACATATTGCATTCTATCCCCCTCTTTGTAAAAAGCCATGTCTTGCCATCTCATTTGATGAAATTCTCTCGGCACGCATATGTGAGGAGGAGGATACTGCATCATGTCCCCTACCAGGGTTATTTGTCTTGGCAATTGATACTGCATATAAATGCCACTACCTGGTTTTTATCGAGGTACAACAGAGAGAGAAATTCCTCCAGAAACTGAACGACGCCCTCTTTCATATGGGTAATGAAAGTCATTCTCGAAAGAAGACAAAAGAGTTTGAAAGCTTTAGAATGTCGCTGGAGACGAGCTTGACTGGTTCGGTTGGGAAATGGCGTGCAGTCACAACAGGCAGTAAGGGAAAGGATAAGAAGAAACAGCGCCGAGTACTAAATGGGAGAAAGATGTCGTTTGATACAGTCCCAATCTACAACAAAGAGACAGATGGCGGCGCTAGAGAAAATAATCGAGAGAAGATAGCATTATATGTGGAGAATCTTCTTCGAATGGCATTATCGTTCTCTCCGAATACTTTTGAGAGAGCAACAGACTCTCAGTTTATTGAATTTCTAGATGAATGCAGTCGGCTTCGTACGATGTCATTACATGACATTGATTTCACAAGCAAAGAAGCTTTCTGCATCTTTGTAAACTTGTATCATTGTCTTCTTCAACATTCATTATTGCTTGGTAAGAAATTCAGGGTCTCTTGTATATGTTGCAAGGCTTTTAATTTTACTCATGAACTGCATTCTCTACATTCTAGCTGTTGATGGTCTTCCCACTAAGCGTAGTGTTGCACACTTCAAACGCTGCTCTTGCTACGAGATTGGCGACTCTGTTTTCTCTCTTTCGGAACTGGAGTGTTGTGTGATCAGAGGTAGAACAAGTCGACCGTCACATATCAAGTCTCCCTTCGTCGATGCCCCTAAGAAATCAAGGTCTTATAGGCAAGTTTATGGCCTTGGCGCAACAGATTTTCGTATCAACTTCATTCTGAATAACGGTGACAAGTCATATCCAACCAAAGTGCCTATCCTTACTCCACAAACAATGGATGACAAAATGGATGTTTCTGCGTTCTTGTTCTTAATGGGTTCGGTCAAAATTGACAGTGAAAAACGAACTGTATTCTTACCTAAGGTCTGTGATGTTTACCGCGACGATTTTGGAGATGGACTTGTCTGCCTATCGCGATGTTTGATATATCTTGATACAAAAAGCCAATTAGCTATTGGAGGGTTATTAGAAGGAGGTATGGTGTCAATTAAGTTTAGCCGCGCATCTAATAGCTTTCATTCGAACCTAATGTTGATGGATGAATTGTCTGTATCTGATGTTTAGGTGGGTTATGGTAGCTGTGTCGATGAAATATGGTAGTCTAGATACATAATAAAGGGAAAGAGTATGAAAATTATCCTATATTAATATAAGGAATATAGGTTTGAAACGGGTAAATCACACCTGCCAAAGCAGACATCGCTCCTTAATCATCGCTTCATCTAATGAAAACTGAACGCCAAAACTAACTTTTTCTTCATACAAGCATTTCAACAATTCTCTTGCCTCAGATAGGGTTAGCTCTGTAACATTTGGCCATCAAGCAGTGGTATGCAGCCATTCTGTTTCTTAGATATTGATGTTTTGCCATTGTATATGTATAATAAAGGGCAATGTACCCTATCAGCAGGATTCTAGGGCCCTCGTCACAATTGTGTGGCCACTTTCGGCGCTTCTCTTGCCTTGCCAGATTGGGTCAGATTTGATTCGTAATCGAACCAGCTCCCGACAATGTATGGCCAAAGATAGAACAGAACAACTTAGGTAAAGTTTAGTTTAGTTTAGTTTTAGTTTTTTGGAGATCCGCTCTAAGGATCAATACACACTGTGCCTTCACCTCACTCGCCCAGAAGCTGATGGATCGAGAACTACTGGCCTAACTGGCCTCCCTAGAGCCAATCACTTATTGGTTTTCCATCAATTGACTAGACATGACTGGGGAGTAAGAAATAAATATCACACAAAGCCTTAGGCCTTCTCATTTTTAGCCCTACATGCTCTCATTCACAAGCAAGTTCCTCCAATACCTCACGTTCTCCTACTTAAGGCATTAGCCGCTAGCTCCAGCACCGATCCAAACCCTGATATCATTCTCCCCGTCAGATATCAGGTGCAGGCTCTTACCTTAAGAGATACTTTGTCCAAACGGACACTATTTCCTTACTTTGACAGCTGACACTTAAGGGAAAGGCGGACTGGATACTAGGAAAAGGTATCGCATTGGACATAAGGGAAAGGGGGATTCCATAAAGGGCGATTAACCTTCTAAGATGAGCTCAGATGCCAGATGCAACAGGGGAGCAGTCTCAAATCTCCCAGAAAATTAGGTAAAATTAGCACTCTATGCAACTACCCAGACAAGTTCAACCAATATTGGAGTCTTAATACGCCAATGGTCTGTAACCAGACAGCGTCGCAGTATAAACCACACAAGAAGGTTACCCTCCTTCCAAGGTCGTGGTCAGGATTCTAGCTCCAGATTCAGATAATAATAATAGTCGTATCTATCCTCCTGATCCAACATATGGAAGAACCCTTCCTTTCCTTCAATACGATGGGAAGTTATTATCTAGGTTTGAAACATTATTCAAGGCAATGGGTGGAAGTTGTTGTTGGGAAACGTTGAGAGTGACATCTTTTGAATTTCCAAAGGTATTATTTAAGCCTGGTAAAATAGAAAGCCCTCCCCCCCTATGGATACCGGTGGCAAGTTTTTAGTGCATTTACACAGCGCATATCAATCTAAAGCTTTTTTAAAGCTCTATTCAATGATGTATTAATGAGATAATACTTTGGACTTCATCGGCTTTGTTTAAAGGCTCAAAGATAGCATATTGAGTGCTTTGGAGATGTGAGATTTTGCAGATTCTACATAGGAATTCATATGTTTCTACAGGATACCGAAAGTGGTGTCAAGTTTTGACTATTTAGAGAAAATGGGTCATAAAAAAGTTGCTATATTGGTATCCTTTTGGTATCCATAGGGGGGGGGGGGGGCTTTTCTTTTTTACCAGGCTTATTTGATCTACTTGCACAAAGACCATGCTTGAAACTAGGAAGTACAGGACACACTATTATATCATGTGGTTTGAGAGTAATCACGGCAAGCGTTAGATGCTATTGCTTATCTTAGTTGCTAATGTCTTTAAAAGACATGTCTTCGAGAGGCTCCATTTATGTGTCAGCTAGACATGTCAGCAGACATGTCAGACATGTCTTACTTGTTTGTCGAGACACAGGCCTTGTTGTCTTTATAGAATCAGTGGTGATATGTCAAGCAATTGTTGATGTCGAGACATGTCGAAGACATGTCGGCGGTATCCTAGGATACCTTAACAATATAGTATTACATATTATGATCCAAATAGATTGCATTACATATCTTAACACACACACACACTAAACTAGTCCTCATCAATCTCTAAATCCTCATTCTCTTCTGTTTCGTCCTTATTCAATATCTTAACACCATCAGCTTGTTGAGTCTGACCAATGAGTTCATTTGCCACATGGATATCAAAAGCCTCTGTTTCTACTGTATCATCATTAGGTTCACAAACTAAATGCCAGCCACCATTTCTACCGTTATTATTATTAGTTGTTGTTATAATTGGTGGTGGAGGTGTTTGTGCTAATTGAGTTGTAGTTGTTGATGCCGCCACAATACGATTTGTAACTTTGTGCGGCTGACACGTTGCACAGTAGTTTTTATCTGTTTCATATGGATTATATGCTGCTCCTCCTCTAGTTGGATCCGGAGGAGGTGGCCATGTATTATGTTTATGGGTATAGACGAATTGTTGCCATTCGTTTCCACACAAATGATGTAGAAAGTTGTTACAGCCGTGTGTGCCGCATTTTATTAATGATAAAAGGGAGTGCTTACATCTTCCGAATCAGTTTTCACTATAGTGGAAAACTCCAAGGGGTCTGGGGATTGTAAAATTTTCT
>Ga0075437_13295_pt1 | contig 13465 bp, 10 predicted proteins | sample MintriMetagenome_FD_74266 | JGI IMG/M metagenome (GOLD analysis project Ga0075437, IMG submission 74266) | Marine eukaryotic communities from Monterey Bay, USA to study complex ecological interactions - Minidiscus trioculatus and... | ecosystem: Environmental > Aquatic > Marine > Unclassified...
GGTCGATACGTAGACCCTAAAAAAACTAAAGTCACCCCCCCCCCCCCCTGAAAATTCTGAGTTTGGTAGATAGTATAAAGCGTGGAGGAGGTGCGGCAGCAGGACTTTTATACACAATATAATACCATGACATCCTCACAACCACCAGCACAAACAACACTACTTATAGGTGGCTCCAACGGTACATCAACCCTATGTGCCATCTTAGGTGATAAGTCAAAACACACAAACACAAATCATACACTCCGAGTTGCAACTCGTTCATCTAATAAATACCTAGACAATGGAAGTCCACGTACATGGAGATGTAAGGAAAAGAAACATCTAAGTGATGTTGTCGCCGCTGACTTTTTACCAACAAGAGTTTTCACGCATGTCGGTGCCCCCGACGCTGTATTCGTTTATGGAAATGATAACGAAAATAATACCAATGACGAGAAACCCAATAATAATACACCATATAACTTATCACCATTGGAACAGGCAATATCGGGTATATCAGCACCAGATAATGGCGGTGTGGCTGATATTATCATATTAGCATGCCCAGTCTCCGCACACTTATCATTATTAAAACGTATTGCAATTGCAATGTATAATTTAAATTCCAAACATTTATTAGGTACCAAGACACGACCACCTATATTAATTGGTACTTTATATGGAGCTGGTGGATTCGATTGGATGGCACGGATTGCATTTACATCACAACGTCCATCTAATTTTAATGGTTGGGATCGAGGTTTGGGATTGTTTGGTTTAAAGGCTTTCCCATATTTGACAAAAAGTTTACAGGTTGGTGAGGTTACACTGCATGGACGATTTCCTCAGTTACAAGTGGCTGTTACACCTAGTACTCCATACATGCGACATCGTGCTGGATTACTATTAGACCGGGTATTGCAAAATTCAACAACTGGTAAATCATTAGAATTCTTAGGCCTGAGTAGTAATGAAGAATTGGGTGGAGATGGTACTGTTGTTGAAGAGAGCTTAGTATTGCAGCAGAATAATAGCAGTAGTGGTGGATTATTGGGATATGGAGTAGGTGTCGAGGGTGTGAATAGTGCAAGGAATGCAATGTTATTGGCAGCACAGACACACAAGTCAATCAAGGAAGCAAAGGAAGGAAGTCCCGGCGCATCGTCTACCATGCCTCCAACAATCCTAACTAGCAACAATACAAACCATCAGCAACTTACCAATATCACTCCAAATTCACCTACATTGGACTTGCTATTAACACATTCCCTATCAGATCATGCGGATCCACATTCATCACTCGGATTCTTGACCTGTACATTAAACTCAACAAATCAAATCTTACATCCATGCATCCTAGTTGCTTTATTTGGTAGTGGAGATAAGGATGGGACGATTACATGGAATCCAAAGAAGGAAGGAACGGCACTACCACGATTCTATGCCGATGGTGCCGCCAAACCACTAGCAGGTCAGTTGATCACTGCAATTGCCGGCGGTGAAATGTACTTTGTTCTTGATGCTTTAGAACGACTACTAAGTCCTAGAGGTTATGATCCAATCACAGCCTTGCATGGAGGTGAACCTGTTGGACGAAAGGTAATGAATTGGTTGGGTAATAGTCCGCATGAGTTAGGTGAGAGAAGTGGATTGACTGGCTTGGCATTGAGGAAGGAATGGCAGAGTTTATTTGGAAAGGTTGGTGATGAGACTGGCAGCAGTAGTGTTGAAGAAGAAGAGGACGAGAGTAGTTCGGTTGGCAATGTACCAGGTCTTATCAACCGAGAGAAACTCCTAGCAAAGTTGATGAGCATGGGTCTTTCTCACAATTCACGTCTAAATGCTGTCTTATCACCGTGTATTGTTGATGAATCATCCAATAGTCCAGACGGTACTATCCGCATCAAGCCAAATACCAAGACAAGATTCTTCACGGATGATACACAACATGGTTTATGCATTATTCTAGGATTGGCAGAACTATTAGGGTTTGATTTAGAAAGGGATATGAAGACAACCTTATATGTTGTACGGAAGCTACAAACCTGGATGGGAAAGGAGTTTGTACTGCCAGAGAATAAGTCTGCTAATAGTAATGGCAAGATTGTTAGTTCTGCAAGGGATGTTGCTGAAACATCTGCTCCTCAAGCGTTTGGTATACATAATATTCAAGATCTAAGACAATTCCTGAGATTAGATGTGTTTGGTGAGATGCATCAGACTAGAGCAGAGGATCGATTGAAGAAGAGCGGGCTAGTGTCGAGGCTATAGTATATGTGATGTATGTATATGTAGATCTGTGTTGATGTTAACAATAAGCTAATATTTGTATCTGAGATAGCCATGTCATCAGATCTACATCTTTCAAAACTTATTGACTGAATCTCACATGTTGTTCTACATTCCTAACTGAAGATTCTTCACTATTCCTCCATATACATATAAATACCACAATATAATATCTCATTCACCAACAAGAGGAGCATTTGGGTCTTCTGTTTCAAGTATAATTTGATCTTATCCTAGGATTCAATCCCAACCTTATATCAAATAAATTCCTTATATCAAATAAATTTAGACCTTATCACAGCCCTCATCGTCGCTATCTTCATCGCTATCTTCATCGCTATCGTTATTGGCACTTGCCTTTTTTTCGAACAACTCTTTCAGATACTTCTTCATTGATTTGTCTACGTGTGTATTCCACTGTTTGTTGCTGAGAGTTAGTCCGTGCTTCTTCTTGAGAATGGGTTTAAACTCATTAATAGCCAACTCCTTAATCAGTTTTGACTTTGGAGTTTTCGTTTTGTAGAGCTCTTCGAAAGTGTACGGTTTTTCTTCAACGATATACTTGCAAAAAGCTTGACTGTCGGCTACAGGCACAATAGGAGCTGAACCTCCTCCTGGTCCATCGAAGCTAACACAATTATATAGTGCCTTTTTCAACGTCGAAATCGCTACCTCGTTAGGGTCAATATCAAGCCAGGCTACGTACTTTGAGACTTGATTATGCTTTTTGATTCCTGGATTATCCTTCTTCCATTGAGGGAAATTACCAACGGCTTCTTGCACCGTCTTAACTGCATTGTTCGTGATATGGGCGCGTATCCCTTGAGTCCTCTCGGTAGGGCGCTTCATGACACGATTGAACGTCTTCTTGGAGTTGCGTGTCTAATAGATATATGGTCGATAGATAAATGAGATGATAAGAAGATTAGTGGTCCAATCTACAAAAGCAATCAACATCGATATACATGTAATAAACACAGGGGCTTACCTTGGCTGGGACAAGCTCCTCACTCTTCAACTGTCCTTCGCGTACCCTCTTTTGAGACGAAGATTTCTTGACAGCCTTCCGTCCATTCTTCTTGGTCTTATTCTTCTCTGGAGCATCAACTTCATTCTTCTTCTTGCCCTTGGATGCCTTGGTTTTCTTCTTCTTCTTGGTGAAATCCATCTCCTCATAATCACTACTATCCTCCATTCTATCTTCGGTATCACTCTGAGCATATACAACCTTCTTAGTTTTACGACCACTCTTACTCTTGTACATATCCATGGCATTCTTCTTCTTATCCCCACCTTCCCCGCCATTACCATCCTCATCCATATCCTTATCATCACTATCAACGTCGATAAACTTCTTGGACGGCCCATTCCCCTTCGTCTGTCTTTTTTTGTTATGTTGTTCATCACTTTCGACATTCTCCTGCATACCACCGCATTCGTAATCTTCTTCCTCAGCACGACGGTAATGAAGGCTTCTTTTATTATTCTTGTTGTTGCCTGTGTGTGGATGTTGTTAATTCAATAGAATAATATTTAAAACATAATATATACAGTATATCAAAGTAAAACCATAAAACATACCTTTTTCTGCAAATGGTTGATATGCAATTGATTCTGGACATTGGCTGTACGGTGTACGTTCTTTTGCAAATGTTTGTGGTATTAGATCACTAGCGATACTTTCTGGCACGGGAGGTCCTGATCTTGTCATATTGCTATAAGCCGACGCCATATTCTTAAATTGTACGATAGAGAAAGGAATATGGTTAAATAATAATCAATAAGTATTCGTATACAAATATGATTAACCCATTATACAAATATAAAAAATGATCAACCCATCCAAGTATACCCAACAAAACAAAATACAAACAAACCTAAATCTATCTTATACCCATGAAAGTATAACGATTAAACCTCCATCTGCAAACGTATAACTCCATACATTTTATGGCACAATAATCGACTCACCTAAATGCGTAATACTTATTTCCTTTTTCTTATCGGCGTTGTTTTGATGAAAGCGAGGTTGTTATATATTGTTCTTTGCTGTACTAACTGGCAAGTGGCAGTTTAGCTTAAAGGCGGTCTATCGCCATTCATTCACACAATAAAAATCTAGTTGTTAGCTGCAGTGTTTAGTTGATAGGAGGAGGCAACGGCTATATTGGTAATAGATCCTTGCCATATATCCCATCCATAGTCTCCTTGTTGATGCTAACACTAATCGTCTGTTGGTTTTAATTGATATAGCAAAGCCGATTAAACTACAATTAGTCACTACAACGATTTTCTTCTCTCGAAACAACAAACAAACGAACGACGAACAACCATCACTCCTCGACCATCACACGGTGTACACTCTTCATTTGTAGTATTGTATCAAGTAACATCAAATTGCGGTAGGATTACATCCTATTCAGCGGTACCAAGAATATTGCTATTGTACATACAACAAAATAAACAAATCTGTAAATAATAAACTCTACTACAATAAAAGTGTACTCCAACTATATTGATACGCCGTGTTAGTATTGTTGTATCATAGTGTTAGGTGGATTATATATATTAAAGTAATAACAATTATAATACAGTGGGGTAGAGTAGGATTATCTTCTACTATACCACCACCAAATTCATATTGACGGGGTATATTTAGTATTACATTGGGTAAGTTCAATATAATTAGTTGTTGTATATTGTAATTGTATTGATATTAAACTCATATTCTTTTGTCATATATCATCATCTATTTAGAAAGTATTTACAATGGTTTCAAACAAACGTACACGGAGCAAGTCTCCAGAGAAGAGGACAAGAGAGAAACGTGTGCTACGTAACTGTACTAATGATGTTTCTTATGTGGATGAGGAAGAAGAGTACGATATGGATATCACCGAGGAGGAGGAGGAGACTGACGAGGATGAATTCTATGATTGTATGGATGAGATAGAAATGAATGAAGAGAATGATGATGACCATATTGATGATGATGAAGTTCTAGCTGATGAAGAGGGAACAGAGATTGTACTTCCTAAAACCACACACAAACTGAAATTTCAAGAAGAGTTGTGAGTATTGTGTGTTTGTTGTAATGTGCCAACCTTTTACTTTTATACATCCTATTCTTACAATATGATGATACTTCTACTTCACAATAGTGCACAAGAGAATCCTGAATCTGGGAACTGGGTGGAACTCCCTCCTAAGGTTACTGCATTAGCACAGGCAGCTGGCATTACCCACTTGCCTAAGCGCCTTTGGAACTTGAAGGAGGCTATTATACCATCTTCCAACACGTCTAATTCACTACGTCCTGAACTGAATGAAGCCGTTGATGACGAAACTCAACCAGATCAAGTCTTTATTGACGAGCGTGGCAACAAGGTTAACAATCCATTATCATACGCATGTGCACCACTGAACTTCCTAACAGGGGGATACGATCCTAGGAATGTTTTGATTTGGGTCTTATGGCTTACATTCTATGCCGTTCTTATCACCGTTAATACACTCTCGGGAGTACCCATTGAACCCTTCCTCATCATCGGACCGGTTCTAAATTGGGATCTCAAGGCAGATGAAATCTTAGTCATTACCATCCTTCGTTATTGTCCAGGACGTGTTCTCGAGGAAACTGGTGGGAGACACCCCGCAAAGGCTAAGAACAAGTTTGGAGAGTATGTCTCGGGAACATGGAATCTCATTGCCCTTTCTTTACCGGATGGTGTCTATGAGAGGTGTGCACAAATGAACTTTTGGTTCTTTGTCTTCAAGTATCGGGGTAGTCCACTTGACGTTTACTCTACGATGAATCTCCTTGTGTTGATGGGTGCATACAGTTTGTTCCTTCTGAGTGTATTCCTAATCCCCGGTGTCAAGATATACCTATGTTCAAGGAGTGTCAAGACTGATATTGAAAAGTACCTCTTCAAAGGGAAGAATGCCATAGCACGAGCGTTGGCTTTTCATAAGTTTTGGCTGAACCACATGAACCAGTTCTTCTCTCTATGCACTGAAACACTTCTGACATGCTGCCATCCTGAATGTATACTCAATCCTCTAATCAAGATTAAGTGGACCAATGGATTGGAGGCTATGTGCAAGTTACATGATCAGGGATATACCTTGATATTGGCATGCATGTTGAGCGCTGGTGCGGTGTGTAAAGTTGGATTGGACATTTTCAATGAAGAAAAGGACAGCCCAGGCTTCATTGCTCGTATGAAAGCTCAAGCAGATGCTCTTATTCGAGGAAGAGGAGTACGAGCTCAAAACATCAAGGATCTAAGACGTGTGACGGATGAGCTTGTTATTTCCAGTGCAACTGGATCTTTCAACTCTAGTGAACTGAACACTGCAGTAGACAATATGGTGAAAGTACTCCGATTTAGTAGTTCAGGTATTAGAAGAAAGAAAGATGCACAAATGACTATCTTGGATCGAATTCTATCAAAGTATCCTAAGCTTGATATCAAGATAGTGGATCTCTTGTGTGAGAAACTTGATCTCGTTAAGACAGAAATGTTAGTTGGTATTAAGTCAGAAGAATCTGCCAATGCAAATGATTTACTATACTTGGCATCATTGTTAGAACAACATTGTGATATATACAATCTTGACAAAGATGAGTTAACAAGAGACTTGTTTGCAGATACAAGAGCTCAAACTGTCTTCGACCAGCAACTAAGCCGTTGCAACGATAACGCAGCTTCATTGAAGATCAAGTTAATGAACTTTACACCTGTTAGTGCCTCAGTGGAAAGGAGTTGGAAGAGTGCCACTGCTACAGGGACTGCACTGCTAGATGATATTGGTCTGACAATAAAGAAGGTTGAAGAAGAGATCATGATTAAGAAAGTAGATCCGTTGGGTCCATTTTCTAATGCTGGTTGGAAGAAGGGAAATAAGATTATGTTCATCAATGGGAGACGATATACTTCATACAAAGATGGCTTGAGCCGACTCGGAGCAGCAAAGAAAGAGGATACAGTCACTCTGACTGTACAAGTTTGAGTTGAATTTGGATAGGTGATATTGATGATGTCTAGTGTATCTATCTTGCCGATTGATATTACTGAGTTGGGATAGGGGTAGATTATGATACGATACATAATGTTCATAGAATTATAAGAGCTTGCCGACTCATCTTTACTAGCTTTTACATACCATCAAACAGAACTAAAAACTATGAAATCATAAAAGCTTTACCTTCAAACAGCTAGAACAACGGCACCTCATCATTTCATTTCAATCAACAAGGGGAGCATTGGGATTATCATCTGTAGCGAATATGATCTGATCCAATATTGGTGAGCTGTCTCCACTAGATAACGACCCGGCTAAACATGGCAGGAATGAGTAAACAAACCCCTTGCATCCATGTCGGCGTGTATTGTTATACGCCTATTCAACAAAAGTTGAGAGAAAAGATTGAAATGTTTAGAATACAATAAATGGCAAAAAAAGAATTAGACAATACATTACGAAGTTGAGAATACTTAGTGAGGATATCAGCATCAAGTGCAATTTGCACTATATCACAAAGCAGTAAACAGCCCCAAACATATCAAACAACACTTACATTCCGAGAGAAGTAGAATATAGCTTCTCTGTAATATATTACTACCCAAATGAATGCAAATATAATCACAATATATAGAAATAACCAACCAATCTTGGTTGCCTCCTTTTCAATCTCACTCTCTTCATCATCAGGAGGAGCTGGGATATACTTTTTAGTAGGAGCATGAGTAGTTGGTGATGTTGGTGAGGGTACTGGATTGTTAGCCGGATTACCATGTGTACTACAACTATCGACACCTTTGATGCAAGCGAACTCGTGGGAATATTTCATACATTCATCTAAAGTGCCCGTGGGACATGGTTTGCATAATGCCATTGCGCTATCGACTGATGATCCACAGAAATAGTTGTCTTGATTTGATGTAGTATTCGTTGTATTCGTAGTATTTGTCAATGTGATTATATGAATAGGATTTCTATTGTTATTTAGCAAATTTTGATTTTGTTCTGTTTGTTGCAATCTTCGAATATATGTTGATGAATGTACCGATTTCGAGCTGCTACCGCAAGACAGCGGTATTAATAGGCATAGATATAGTAAACATGAGATAAACCGATTCATATTAACCATTCTTCTCTTATAAAACTGGGCCGCTTCTCTGTATTGCTTGCCTTTTTTAGAAAACGCAATTGTTTTAGAAACTTCTATAATAACTAAGTAATAGGAAACTTCATAAACTCTCAAAATAGGAGAAGTAGATTAGAAGTTGATCGGCATTACTATTGCAATTGGTCACGGCGGCATATCCATATGGCATAGGTGAGAAGTTTTGTAATTTATTTATGAGTGGCGGCGGCGACGGGGGGGGGGACAAGGATGGGTATGTCTCAAGCTAAATTACCACTATGTCTCCACATGTTTTGTGCATATCTTATGTTTCTTTATGTCGGCAGATGTTTATGGTATATTGATACTGATATATCGTTAACATATCATGCATCATAGAGTTTGCAAGCATTGTTTCATATATCTGACCTCTCCTTGTTGTATCTTCATTGGTATATCAGTTCGATAGTACAATAGTTGATTGTAACAATTATCTCGAACAATATGATACGTTCCGCGCTATGCAGCCGCAATTCGAGAGAAGTAGTTTTTAGGTCTCGGAAAGCATTCTTTTCAACCTCCTCACATACTGATGAAGAATTTGCAAATATTGATGACATTGAACGAATAGTGGCTGACAATAAGGATGATGCATTACACTTCTCACTGTCAGGCACTGGCCCCGCATTCTTTTCGTGGATGGTGGGTTTCTCTCACGGCCTACGAGAATCTGGACTATTATCATCAGCTTCAAGAAAATCAACAAATCATTTAATTGGTATTAGTGGAGGTAGCATGTGTGCAACTCTTCTAGCTGCAGATTTCGATCTATCTTCCAACTCTGATGTTATGTTATGTGGACAGGAACAGAGTGATAGATGTCGCGATGGGAAACAAAAGTTAGGCATGCTAGTTAGTAATATGATGGATGATTTGATTGATGATGCAGCAGCTCAAAAAATCACCAACAACAAACAAAGAAAAGTACATGTTGCAATGGTAGGTGCTCCTGAAGGTAGTTTGTTGAAAGCATACAAACAACATATCAAATTATGCAGCAACTTTACAGATAAGGAAGATATAAGAAATGCCGTGTTAGCATCAACACATCTTCCATACTTATCGAATGGAAATGCAACTACAATGTATCGAGGGAGAGAAGTTGTTGATGCGGGTATTACAGGAAAGTCCGCGTTTTTATTGTTTTATGATATGAATTCGTGTGTTCAGACTTTAGTCTCAGCGACTTGGCTGTTTTATTTGGCCTTGAATTGTCTTTATTGATTGCCCTTGTATATCACGTACTAACATATGTTATAATCTCCTCTCTTTCGTCATCATAAACTGCCAGGACAAATGTTTGTGCCGACAAAGGGCAAAAGCTTTGTGAATATTAACATCTTCCCACCACTCGATTATCCATTGTCAAATGAAAATGCATTAGGACAATACGTCGTTCAAATGTATTCAAAATTGAACAACAAGGCAAATGGTACGATACACGCTCATCCATACCTTGCTAATGACTTTGGCTTGCACATCTTTGGATTAGATGATATGCTAGTAAGGCCATTGGAGAAAGATGAAGCACTTCGGCGTCATCAATTGGGATATCAATCATTCCTATCATGGTTTGAGTTGTATAAAGCATCACAAAAAGTATGACAACAATGAGGAAACGGACATGACATCTAGCTTTACATACTCTACCATATTGGATAGAAGCGAATAGAGGAATCTTTCAGCGATGATTGGTATCCGCCAGATAGCGATATAAATAGGCATAGTATGTATAGTAAACATAATGAGATAAATCGTATTCCTCTATCTTACTCACCTTGATGGAAGTTCTAAAGAGGAAACTTCTACTGATAGAGAAACTTCAGGAGTCGAGAGATTTCAGATATTTGATTGCAACTTGCAACTATTGACCCACGGTGATATATCCAATGGCTAGGTGAGCAGTTTTCAATGTATTTTTAATGGTGGTGGCGGTGGCGTCTAGAAGAGGAAAGCTAAGACTATGATACCCACTTGCCAGTATCAAAAGTCAAATCTTAATATTGTCATTGCAAGTGATATTGGTTGATGAGGAGGCCGTGTTGTGATACTTACATACATTCATAATAGTCCACATTGTAACCTCAACATATTGAAAGGGTGTAAAGGTCTGACGAGAGATTATAAATTTCGAACATATCATGTGTCACTTTTTTGTGATAAGTACATACATATCTGAATATCTAACCTCTTGACACCACCTATTGTTATCTCTCCATAGCAACTCTATATAGACAAGGACGATTCTTCTATATGTTTAATAGTTCTTTGTGGTAGTATATCCTAAAAAAAAATGAAGATTATATCACGTATTACCATTTTCCTTCTTGGTTCATTTGTCGAGAAATACGCCTACGCAGGGAGATCAACATCGGACGAGTTAGTTGATAATTTGATTGAGAAGTCAGTTAATGCAACGTCTGAATATGTGGTGAAAACAGGCTCAATCAATAAGCTTCTCCACAATAGCTTCAATACTAAACTCAAACATAGCCTCCATCGGACGCTGTCGAGAGAGTTAAGCATGGGATGGGTTTTACAACACATATTGTTGAATATATTAGTGATGGTAAAAGGCCGGATGATCAGCAAAGATATGTTATGGATATGATGGGGGAAGGGTTAGTTACCGTACTCATTGATCTTTTGAACCAATGCGGAGAAAAAATGAAAGATGTTGTGGAAACGGAGGAAGTCATTCCATTCTCTCCCCGTCGTCCTATCATGGCCAAAGGAGAAATACTTGAAGGATATTTATACAACCCGAAGCCGTGGCTTGAAATTCTAGTTGGTTGATCGGGAGATCTGAATTGCCCATTGGGAAGAAGAAAATGTTCTATATGAAACGCAAATTTGCAAGGAAGATTGGACCTCTGATTTCATGTCTGCAGGATGATATGAAGAGACAGTTCTTCCAAGTAAACGCGTTTTGGCACGATGCGTATTTCTTATCGATGGGACTTTTTACCCATCTTGTTGGACTCAGAGGACATGATGACTATTGCCCGGAGATTATTCCTATTGTAGTAGAGCATGATGGTCTTATTGAAATGTTAATCCAGTGTATATTCTGGGGAGAGAATCGGCCAGAGATTATAAAAGAATCACATCTTGACATAGGAGCACAAGCCCAAGTTGCCAATTATGCTGGATCTGTTATTGAGCAGATTATGCTCTTAGGTGAGATGGACGATAATCCGGTTGCAGTTTACTATACTGGAGCGGGATATGATATTAATATGAAGATTTGTGGGACTATGATAGGAACTAGCAATACCACATTCCCTGTTGGAATTCTATCATTACTCAAAGGTGGCAAGACCAACGAGGTAATGAACAGCAGACCATGGTTTCTTGACAAACCAAGTATGTGGAATATCATGACATCTCTGGGAGTGACGGGTTGTGTGACCGATGAGATATACAGAGGACTTGTTGAGGTTGGAAACCGCGATGACATTTCATTCGACGATGCTACACATGTAGTAAAACTAGGCATGGAAATGAGCCATCTTTTTTCCGCAGATGCAATGCAAAAGCCTCTCGATAGTCGTATGTCTTTGGCTATACAAGAAGGCATGTTCGAGTTGATTCTAAAACTTCTAGTTCGGTTCAAGAGTCAAGCCAGCTCCAGGAGTCATTTCGTTAATCACATTGGCATGTTTCTCCAAGCGGCACTGAGTGTGTCTCAATACAACCTTTGCACTTTAGCAATTGCCCAGAGACACGATAGTATTACCGCAGCCCTGAAGGAATATGACGAAGACCCTACTCCTCCTCTTAGGAGTGCAGTTACAGTTTATAATGATATTGGATCAATGATACGATCAATGTTAGATTTGAATGATCCAGAAGATGTCGAGGACTTGAAAATGCCTTGCTTTGACTGCACTCTTGAAAAAGACGACGATCTCTGTCAGAAGTGTAACGACGCTTGCTTCTGCACCGATGACTGTGAGGTACAACATTGGGAGTCAGAAGAAATGAAAGGTTCTTGTTCTGAGATGACTATGACATCGATGGATGACATTACCGCATTACAGAAGAACTCTTTTAAGATCATGAAGAAAGTACTATCAAACGAAAACACTCGTTCTCAAATATTGATTGATGCAACTGTGATGGGTATAGATATATTGGACTGCGCTGTGTTGATTGATTTGAGGACACCACCACTATCTGTTGATGTAATTGATCCAAATCAACCAAGAAAACCAAAGCATGATCACCTCCTTGTTATTGTTGTTCAAAGAGACAGGGACAGTCCGCTATCACGTCCGGATGATCCGTTGTCAATTCCAATGCCTGGAGTTGGAGATGCAAATGCAGTTACTGCGGCACACACGGAACAAATGTCTAGCGCTTACTTCTTCCTCACTACGTCGTGGCCTGTTGCTCACGAAGAGTTGAAGAATCATTTTGCTGGAAGGATCCATGAACTTCGAGAGAATCCACAAATTGGAAGAGACTTCCTTGATACATTGAAGGATGCTCATGCCAGACAATTTTTTGAACAGATCATCAGGAAGAACACCCCTGAGATTGACGAGGCTACTCTCCACGAGGTTGTGGAGCAACTTGTTCAAGATCTCAAGACTGGGAAAATGAATAACCCTGAATATTTCAAGGATACGGGGAAGGATATCAAGAAGTACTTTGATGGTGTCCACGATGAGCTATGAACCTAAGAAAGAATGATATGAGAGGACAAGGGTATACATACATTCAGTTATTTATAAAATAGAAATTGTCTTGCTTCTATATTCTATATCCTCTATGCATGATATAGGGATACATTCTACATTGCATTTAGTTTCAATTACTTTTATAAACCTGAAATAAGAATTGTTGTCGTGTTAGTTCAATCATCTAGCTTTACAACTACTTAATGACTTCATGGGAATCCATTAAACGGTTATTAATGCAAAAAGTCATTTATTTATCCTATATCTTCTAGTAGGTACTGATGAGATATCATGCCATCTCCAGAACCTATCACAT